>JGI24700J35501_10930635_pt1 | contig 17186 bp, 3 predicted proteins | sample TergutTh196P1_FD_35501 | JGI IMG/M metagenome (IMG submission 35501)
TATATATATATATATATATATATATATATATATATATATATATATACGACTGCACATGCGCAGCGAATTAAAGCATATTAGATTTCCGCGATTTGTGTGTCGAAATCTGTTTCATCCCATTTGCGCTTTGTGTCCCCTCACATGCGCATTTAATTTCCTGGAATTTGCAATTTGAAATCTCCTCTCCATCTCTGAGAATTAGAGTACACTGTGAAGCGTGGAATGTAACTAAACTATATCTAAAATTTCAGCTATTACTACCTCAAAGAATACACACTGCTTCTCCGTTACAAAACCAGTCTGTTAATGCTGTTCAGGGTAAGGGTCGCTATATGGTTTAGAATTCTACGAAACCATAATAAAGTAAGTCTGAACATTTGTAAACATTTTTACCGTAAGTTTTGTTGTAAGTGTATTAAATTTTTTTTCATCGAACTCCCCTCGTCTCTTTCGTTTGGGCCATTAATTGCTTTCGCAAAAACTTTCCCTGAGGATCTCCTTCGTTTTAAATAAATAAGCTTTTTTAAATGTGATCAAATAACTATAAATTTCATTGCTTATATTGTCGTTACAGCTTACGCAATTTTCAGTAAGCAGGATATTTCACACCGTTCACGCTTATAAGCTGCGAATATTCTTAATTCTATTACTGTCGTATGAAACGTTACGCCAACTGTATACATTTTTTGACTTTTCGGAAGAACGTGCCTTCCTCTTTAATAGTGAAGATGGAGGCACAGTGTAGCTTCTAGTCTGTAAATTTACACCAGACTACACAGTGTCACACTTAAAAATACGTTGTTCTTGATTCGCAGTTTTAACTCACTTGGTATTATACGTTGTGTAACTACCACATAAACCGAGCTGTAATTTTTCACACATATAAATGTGCAATAGGAATTCGTGTGTTTTTCCTGCGTTCTTTCGTATGTGTATATTTGTCCTTTTTTTCTATTGCTCAATTCATAAAGAAGTCTAAGGCCCTAACTTCCCCAAGTATATTCATTTTCATTTTGATATTCTGCAGCTTGTGTTATGGGAAACATACCAAGGAATGTTTGTAAAAATCTCACGTTACTCCCTGTTGCAACTGTCAGTTCAATTCTGTGATGGGCGTGTATTTATAAACAGTGTTTCAATTTTTTTCTGCGCTGATGTGACATTCAGAGTGTCATTTAGGACATGCTCAGCTCCACAGTTTATGAAAACCAATATATTTCGGAAGTTGATTTTACTTCTGTTTTCAGATGCACCGTTAAGATGTAAATCCTCTGCTTCTGGAACTCAAGGTAGAGAGATTTTCAAATCGTGGTGTTGATAATGGCTTGAATAAATCGTGGTAACAGGCAGACGGTAATGGAACAATATTGGCCCTCGAAAAACTTACCTTAAAATCAATCGTATTCAAAATACTGTCCGCACCGCGCAGTAAACACACTCCCTCTCGGTTATAAAAACATCCAGTTTGTGTTCCATAAAGAGATAATAGCTGTTTGTTCTAAGATCCGTACAAAACTTATAAATGCGGATTGTGTGCAGAATGTAGAATTTTCAAGTGTTGAACTGGTGGTACGTACAAAGAAGCACTGGTTTTTAAAGGGTACTCTCTTCGATTCTCAGCTTGTTAACCGCCTGTAATGACAAAATTTTACTTGGCCTTTCCATGCAGTTTGCAGTATCCTATATGGAATAAAGCTTCTTATTCTCCTTCCAAATCCTCATCAGCTGAGATTTCATCAGCTCCATCCAATCTTACTCTAAGCTAGACAGCCCGTACAACTAAAATAATGTTTTTAAGTCTGCGTATTCTGGCGAGTACATCTTTCTGTTTTTGTGGGACCCTGTGCGTTTCACAGCGCTGTTGCTGAGGAGATTGCGGTCACTGGCACATGACGCCGTGTTGGTAGTAATTTTTTATCAGTGTTTCTGAGAGTCTTTCTGCCATCATCTTCGGAGTAACTGAAGTGGAATTTAATTTTCTTGACACTTGTGAAGTACGTTTGCTTATGTATATAGCACCTTTTTCAAATTGAAAGACTTGGTTTTTTGCATTTTGTATAAATCCCAGGTTGTGCTAAATAACGTGTAGTTCCCTAAAAATATTTTTCAGTTTATATCTGTATTGCGTGGACAATGTGCTTTCAGTGAGTTGGGAAATGGATTTTTGTTTATTATTTAAATGTAATGCATGTGTCAATGACTTAACCTTAATGTACTGTTTCATAAAGTTTTGTTCTCTAGGAACAAAATCTAGTGGTCGCCGTTACTTGAAAGGAGCAGGGCCAATGCTGGATGTGAACAGGTAGCAAAACCGTTAGCTGTCGAACATCAGCGAGGTTGTGTTCAGGGTGGCGTCACCGTCAGTGACGCTGCTCAAAGTGAAACGCCATTTTAGTACCTGAAGAACAAAATAAACAAGATACGTCTAACTTTCAAAACATCACGTATCAAGGTTATGCATAAACAGTATATGTGTTAATTTTCTCACAGCAGGACCGAAAGAAATATTTACTGACTTTCATACAGTAAAACTGGAATTTGTGTCACTTTGTATTGTATCTCCTTTTGGCAGAGATGGAAAGAAACCTGCGTATTGCAGGTTTCATTATCAAAACCTTCCCAGGATGTGTGGGATTGACAGCAGAAGATTTCTGTTGTTGTGTATCCTCCCTGCTTAGTACAAAATGACGTTCCTCACTTGATTTCCAGTTGCATATGTCTTTTATTTATTTTATAAAGATATCAGTTTTCTATATAAAATAAAAGTCTTAAACTTCTTGTTGATTTCAGATTACGCGTGCTAAAATAATGTTAATAATATTTTGAAAGAGTATGCAAATTAACTATTTTTTTACAGATTTTAAATTGTAATTGTACGTTTCCAAAGGATAAATTCCGGTTATCTACATTACCTGCATAGTGCAGATGAAAATACCCAGAGCTATCAGAGAGTCAGCATAAAAGATTTTAGGCTTCTGACACGCCGTAGTTATGGTCGTCGCCTTTCTGGGATGTTGTGCTTTGTTAGTAGTTCATTACCGACGTTTCGGTCCCGTCTTCAAAGATCAAATTGACCCTCAAGGGCCGATACCTTGTCCTGAAGTGTCGGTAACATACTACTAGCCGAAGCCCCGCAAATTCGGGACGAGCAAAAGCCCAGATTTAGCGTAGCCATATTTATTACCCTATATACTTGACATATTTGACGTGCGTAAGAATTAATTACTAATGCCATACAGTTAATGAACAACTACAAGAAATGTAGACGATTGCTGAAATGCACATGCAGTATTGCTGTCTGCTGATACCTCATACAGCCGCATTTCCAGCATATTTTATAGGAGAAGATGGATGGTACTGTTGGGACATAGGAGGATTTGTGTTGAACATCTCTGGCATTCCGCGGTCAGGTCTATGAGTTGACTGATTGGATTCTGTTCTCTGCATATCACTGGGGTGCATAACGTCATTAAATTGACCACATCTTCGTCCACATTGTGGTATCTAAATTAGAGGAAGACTATCACTATGTGAATGCACCAATATACTGTGTTGTGTGGTGGTAGGAAACATATTGCAGTTTGAACCGCGACCAAATGACCGTTTAGAATACTTTTTTTAAATAAATCTGGAGAGTCCAGCGAGATTATTTTCTAGCCTACTTGATTGAAAGAATATAGCCACATTCCCCTCATCAGACAAGCCACTAAACTGTCCACGCGATGCTCCACAGAAACAGATTCTCGAATCCTCTGTAGCCTCATTTGGTGCATTATTGAGCACTGTCTCAGTTATGAAAAATTTCTACTCGATGTCACCGCGTGCCTCACAGAGAAAACAACTGGTAACCGTGTGTATACCAGGGTGTAAATCCCCCAGGCACATCAAGGGTATTATGTAAGGCAGAAGAGAGCGTGGGAATTTTCCATTGTCTGGAGACAAGAGGAAGAAATCAGGGTCCAGTGTCCGTAGCCAGGAGGTGACAGCTTGCTTAAAGCGTCGCCTTCCGCAAGTGCTTCGTCAGAAGTCCAAAGATGGGGAGATCACTGAGCCCCAGACTGCCAACCAAGCTTTGTCACTGATTACAGCGCTGCGGCTGGGAGGTTGTGGACCTCACTCGATACATTACGGATCTCGCTTCCAGTGATTTCCCTCTTGCCGGACCCCTCAAAAGTACCTGTCTGACAAGCGATTTGGAAGAGACTCTTCTCTGAAGCAATCTGTCACCTTCTGTCTACAAAAACCCAACACCTTTTTCTTCATCTCTGGGGTACAAGACGTGGTGCCATGGTGGGAAGAATGTTTGCATGTCATTGGTGACTGTGGAAGTCTGGTGTGTACCATGTGCCATATATACATCCATGTCAGAGTACATTTCTCGGCATCAGATTGTTTACTGTACGTATTGAACTCCTTTGTGTTTACCGTACGTGATTAGAGTATACAAGGCCAGTTGATATGAACATACATTTGGAAGCTTGCAGCTACCCACTTTTCATTATGATAGCAAGCGATACATTAAATCACAGCCTAAAATTTCATCGGTTGTTTCTTTACAACATGCAAATGAAGCAGGGATCTGTGGGACTTTACTGCCTCGTATGAAATTGAATACTGGCCATTTAATCTCTTGAAACTGGAGTTTAAATATTTTGTAGCGGGTTTGAGACCAGCAAACAAAATTCCATATGTTTGTTCCGAATAAATCTCTGATATATGTGTGTGTGTGTGTATATGTATTTATGTATGTGTCTATATGTATATATAAATTGGAATTATCAGCCGTGTATATACGAGAGGACACAGTCGAATATATGCTTAGAAACCAATAATCCACTTCAGTATGATACTTACAGCCAAAACATTTCCAGTAAGCAACGCAGAGAATTTAAATCCGACCGTGCAAGAGTAAACGTGGCTGTAATTCTGGACATTGTCCGTCCGTCCGCCTGTCTGTCTGTCTGTTTGAGTTTCTTGCAACACGTTTTTTAGGAGCGTTCACAAAATTACGAAAAAGCGACCATTAGCTTTGTCATGTCCTTCCGTCTGTCAGTCTGTTTCCGTTCGCATGGAAAACCTCTGCACCTACTAGACGGATTTTCGTGATATTTGGTATATGAGAACTTTTCGAAAATCTTTCGGGAAGATTCAAGTTTTCATTTTACTCTTGACAGATTTATTGGTACTTTACATAAAGACCTTTGCACATTTGTGATGTCTCGCTTAATTCTTCTTAGAATGAGTTATGTTTCAGAAAAAAGTTGCAGAGAAAATCATGAGACACATTTCATGTGCAGTAACTTTATTTATTTATTTTTTAAATCGTGCAGTTTTTGAGATAATATGGAAAAATACTGTGGAGCCGGACAGACCACAAATGACAATATAAAACAGCTAATGCGCTTTTCATACTGAAGACCTAAGGCTACAAACACACACACACTTATAGTATGTAATACTTATTTCTTTTCTTTGGCAACAGTGGTTACTGAAACGCGCCTCAGTTTTAACTTTATACGTCCCTTTCTTCCTTTTCTTTCTTTAGGTGTAAATGGATTAAATATTTTTGGCACTGCCGGAAGGACACATCGTGTTCAACCTCCGATCACAATATGACAAATGCACTGTAACTGAAGTACTCTACTGTGCTGTACTGTTAACTTTGTATTTTAGATCTGCCAGTTAGAAATCATGTAGATTGCTTCTCGTTCGTAACTAACTTGAATAAACTGCAGAAAGTGTCTGGCTGTCTTCTGCACAGCCTACGTCACTGCCAATATAAAGAACTTTTTTTGACATTTTGAATTAAAATGCGGTGGTGTATACTGTTGGGGCACGCATGCACACACACACACACACACAGATGCACGTAGAAACACGATAAGATGGGATAATATTTTACAGAGTGTTCATTTTCCTGCAGAGTTTTGTTGCTGTTACGCCGAATGTGAGAGAGGTTTTTGAGTAAATGACGGTGCATTTTACATGCTGTGTTGTAGACGGTTAATTTAAAGACGCCTGCAGTAAATCATGTTATAGTCTAATGCGGAATATATGTTATAGTTGATGAAGTGGAAAGAATGTGGGCTAATTTAAGGTACTGTTTTAGCATTTGCTTGAATGGACAGACGAAGACCTTCCGTCAGTATTGGGAAGCCAAAGTTGGTTTCCACACCGCACCCCGCTGCCATGTTTTGTGTCCCTGCACTAGTTACCAATTACGTCCACAGGTATTGTATCTAACTGATGCAAGCAGAGTCCATACTGAGAAGCTTATAGTTCCGCAGCTGGACAAGAAAATCCCCGCATATCACGGAGCCTGAACTGTTATTTTGGTTCTCAAAACAGCCCGCCCGTTTCCCTATCCTGAGCCACTTTCGCTCATGCCACACGATGTCATCCTATTTCTTTTAAGATCCATTTTAAAGTTCTCATCCCATCTACACCGAGGTCTTCCAAGTAGTCTGTTTTAGGTTTTCCCCCCAAACGCTGTGTGAATTTATCTTCTTCTCAGCACTTGACAAAGCATTTATCTAAGCCTGAACACTATAAAATACAAAAACAGCCGCTCTGTATGGTTTTATTCTATTTTTTGTTCATGGAGCTCTATACGTACTGCTGCATTCTCCCTCTTTCTTATAAATATTTATTCGTGTCATCATTTTCTACACCTCTTCATTAAAACAAAATCCATGACACTACCACAGCTGTATTCTTTCCGTGTAACTCGCAAGATGTTGCGTACTTTTGTATTTATAACATGTTCCAATTTCGCTGCAGTAGCTCAGTCAATATAGTGACTCAGTTACGGGTTGGACGACTGATAGATCATGATGTCATTACCACCATGGGGCAGGTGTTTCTGTGTTCCCCAGAATGTTCTGGCGTAGTCTGGAGTCCTCCCAACCTCTGGCTCAGTTGGTGACGCGGCCCAAATCTTCCGCGTGAAGTCAATGGGCCGTGTACTTGACCAATCACCGTCTGTTAAACAAGTTAACTAGTGGTGTCTGTGACGTAGTGCAGACAACGTCCAACGGAGTTCTTTGTGTTCCATTTATCATACGGTTTCAAGGAACACACGTAAAAGTAATTTCTTTTGTGCCCAATATAAGGTAAAATGTTCCGTGAGCCGATTTTTCGCAAAATAAAAAATCACTCAATAAACAGACGTGGACATCTCCTATGCGATTTTTTAAAATTCGGATGAAAAATTTAGAAAATGTGAGCAAACTTTCAGCTTTCCCCTTTGAAAAGCATAGCTTTTTTGCATTGATTTCACGAAGTAAATAATTGCACAACCACACCTCATGGAGAATTCTTACACCAAATTTGGAGATCTTCTGCACCAAATTTGGAGATCTATTACACAAAATTCGGGATCTCTTGCAACTAATTTGGAGATCTCCTGTACCAAATTTGGGGATTTCTTAAACCAAATATGGAGATCTCTTGCGCCCAACTTAGAGATATAGTGCACCAAATTTCACCCACATCGGTCAAGAAATACGGAAAGTGCAAATTATTTTACATCTTGATGTGTGAATGTTCCTGACCCGACGTGCACGTAACTCGCGCTTCATCTACGACTCTCTGTGCAGAACGTTGTACCGAATTTCATAAAAAATCGACAGCCAAATTTGATGCAGCGTCACAAGGAGACGGACAGACGGATGTTCTTTATTTTATTACTTTGTAAAGAATGTTTAATATAAGCAGTTACGGCTCCCTTCTCCCATGTATCATAAATGCACGGTGTTGGCTGAGCACAAGGAAACTTTACCTGGAATTAAATTCTTATTTTAGTTTCACCAAGGAACTAGATTAATTAATAAACTGTAAATGCGATATGTCAAGAGGATTTGCACCACCCTTTGCTTATGAACCCACGTTCATATAAACGAGGCTGACGGCTGTGCCCTGTGGAGTACTGCTGTTTACTGTTGTACTAATGTACTTCGAATTCAAGCAAGGGAAGACCGACGAGGTGAGCGTCAGTTCACATGAAGAAATTCACACAGCTGAATATGTGTGTGTTTTGTGCTGCTACTGCTGCTGAGAGTAGGATGTTGGAGGTTTTACGAGTATTTTAAATGAGTATACAAATGTGGTAGAACATCATCTACGAACTCGTTCAAGACAGGTGCAGAATTTTACGTCATTTAATATAAGCATAAATTCCCGTTATTCTCTTGCTACAGGATTTCTCTGCTTGTCAATACCACAGTTTAGCAATTAACATACTAACACTCTAACCTTTTACATCGCAGTGGCTACTTCATACGCTGTATTCATGCGTTTCCTATATTTTTCGGAATATGAATGGCCAACCCGCTTTTTTATTTCAGTGGAGATGTGTCGTCTATTTTTTATTTGCCAAATATGGCCGTGCCATGGGTCGTGCATTTTGCCACCGGTCTCTCATGGGTGGGGTCGGAGTTCTATTGCGGCAGTCCATTCCACCGTCGCTCTGTACCAGTCTACATCATAATGTTATTGTTATAAGGACAAGCGGGCAAAGCCTATGGACATTCAGATGGTGCAATTATCTTTCGGATATCGGGGGGAGGAATGGGCAGAAAAGTACTCTCGTATTGTCAGACTGTGAAGGGTTAGAAAGGGAATGATTATCCAGAACTTTTAAAATTTCTACTTCAGTACTTGTACATGACTGGAATAACCCGACTGCAATACTTGCCGTCAAGACTAAAAGTGTGCATAACTAATTGTCAAAAACGCAGTTGTCGTGTTTTGCTCTTAGTCTCCCTTGGAAATCCTCGGAATGTGCCTCGATTAGGTCACGACCGCTTCCTTCCCAACCCATGGGAACTCATCAGTCGATGCGTTATACTCAACTACTGACAGCGTCGTAAAACGATCCATAAAGAAACTTTAATTTAATGATAAAAGTAAAACTGCCCTGAGTTTTTGACTTCGCCTCTTGTATCGTACTTCCCTTAGTCGTAACGCGTTTGTAAATTATACAGCCATCCTACAAAGGAATATTGACATCCCTGCCCTGTGTAGGGAACCGAAGTTTTAGCACGCATGCCGCACTTAATATCGCCCCAATTTGTGATATAAAACGTTAAATTACTTCCTTTGTTGATAGAGTGTGCTCACACGAACCGCGGGCTGTTAAAGTTAAAGTGCTGCGTACACGAAATGATACCGATATATTATGTATTTCGCTTCACACATTTATGAGTCATTAAAGCATTTATGGTTTTCAGACACAAGCACCGCCACTTATTCATGAGGATTAGTTTGTGTTTGAATCTCTAAACAACGTCGTCGTGATTGGGTGCTTTGCCGGGCAAGGATTATCGTCAGGTCCATACAAAGTATTACATTCTTGTTATGGGTTAAAGAGGAAGTTCCGGGCCAGAGGAGCGAAGCAGCTTGCTCGAATATTGCTAATAATAATATATGAAGAAGCCCATTTGTCTTGTATAGATAGGGTCGCTATTTTATCTGACAACTATCGTTTTACTTTTCCTGGGACTATTCCACAGCGCGCGCTGGGAGGTTGGCTGAACTGGCTACGCTATTACGATAAACGAGCCGACAGGAAGTGACAGCCCGTGGCTGTCATGTAAAGTAATGGTGTTACATGATACCAAACACGTCATAATTATGCTTGTCGGTTATTCACCAAGGATGTTGTTTGGTGTCAGAGGGTGTGGAATGGAGACATCTGGCTTACGACAGCGACAGTTGGTGGGATCCTGTGAAAATGTTAATTGACTTGCTGATTCCTAAAGTACGGACAGTGTCTTGACTAGTGGAGTTGCCGTAAGCTACGTAAGAAGGACCCTGCTCCGCAGAGCTGCCTTTAGATTTTGAGGAGCACCAGTTATAGATATCGGCAATTTTAAGATTCCTTTAGCCACCTGTTAATTCCTCCTCGTTCTGCACGTGCACACGAAAATTTAGCCGATAAAGAGTAATAAAAGGAGTGATGTCCAGCGTCGGAGGGACGTAAGGTCAGTTCCCCACCTCTTCGCCTCCTCTCCTAAGGTAGGTCGAGATGTTTCTCACACAGAAACGGCAGGTTGTAGAAACATGGTACGTCTCTCAGCTTCCCTTCTGCATGGAATGTAACACATTCCTCTCCAGGATCCGCATTATCAGGTTCGTTGGGGAACCATATCGGAAATTCCGGAACGAATGGCTTCCCTGTAAAGAATACAAGTCGATAATGTAGCCAATGCAGGAACCATTTCAAAGGAATATCATTTCTTACTCTCAGACTAAGGTTCTTATGGGATACAATTTAGGTTTGCATATCGGTCAAGAGCAGAAATTTGTAGTAAGCCACACAGTTCGTCAAGCTGAGATGCCCTCATTACTAGACAGGTGGGCTACAGACACTCACCATCTGTCAAAGTGTTGTGCCCACAACAACACTGCTTCCCTTATATTTTCATAAAAATGTGACCTGCTTAAACGTTGGTCTGTTAAGGATCGGTCACGTTTTTCTGTCTGCTGTATCGGTGGGTTACAAAATAACGCTGTTTCTCGAGCAATAGCACAGATAGGAATACTGCTGTATGTACGGCATATGACGACGTGTAGGTTCGTAGGCCGTGTGGATGTATCGGGGGAATGTGAGAACCGCGCACTTCTGGGTTATTACGCAACGCGTAGTGGCAATTTCTTACCGAATTTTCGGAACAAGCCATTGGTCCCGTACTCTGAGTTTGAACCCTGAGAATGGGACCGAGGTTGTCCCGAAACTTCTGTAAGAAATTACCACTACCCGCTGCATAATAGCTAAATTCTTGAAACCTGTGGATGGGACCGATAAGTTGTCCCGAAACGTCGGTAAGATATTACCACTTCTCGCTGCGTAATAACCCAAAAGAATGCAGTTCTCATCTGTTTCGCGGCCGAAGCTTGAAATCACGCATCAGAGGAATTTGTTACCCTGATGATGGAGGCAGCAAGTTTCTTAGAATCATCGGTGCACAGGTACCAGGCAACACGGCGTCATGTCCCAGAAGAAAGAAGACTTGGCTAGTGCATGAAAATAAAGGCACTTCGTACGAGTGTAGAAATACTTATTATTTCATATGTGTCAAACAAGTGTAATATTTTGTACATTTGTTGGAGAAATGCTAGGTGAGAACAGGTGCATACAGCTGCATTATGTAACTTACAGAAATGCTGCTGCATTATGTTATCTTAGGTCCATACAGCCTGTTGCAGTGTTTCCGAAATTGCGTTGGGCGAAACTTTCGTCTTTCATCAAGGGGAGTTACGGGGTGAGATCTGCGCTGCGCACTTTCGAGATTTTTACGCTGCGTGACCCTTGAATATGGGACCGATAAGTTGTCCCGGAGCCCCGGTAATAAATTACGATTCTACGCTGCGTAAAACCCCCAAAACAGTGCAAATATCACACTGCGGCAGAAGCCTGAAATCACGCAAGGAAAATGCGGATTTCTCAATCATTGCTTTGCTAGAAAAATATAATAAACATTTTGTGAACGATCTGTCTTTGTGCTAATAGACGGCGTATTAGTGTGTAAGCTTTATTTTCCATACACACTAAATGTGATTTTTATTGCTAAATACATGTAACTATATACGTTTATCTTATATCCTTTTTTAATTCTTATTTATGGTTCACCTCAATTACTTTGTAGTTTCTTAGTTTCTTTTCTTTTCTAGTGCGAAAGGTTTTCGTGGTCAAATTAACCTTTAAAGACGAAGGGCAGATTGTTTTATTTAAAGCCCCAGTCCGTACCGCGCAGTAAACACTTTACATCTTGGTTATAAAAACCTATCGGTTTAAGTTGTACGGGGTAGAAGTCGCTGTTTGTTCTGAGATAAATAAAAAACACATTAATACAATGTGGGCAGAACGTAGAATTGTTGATTATTGAACTGCTGATGCATCACGTAACCAGTAGACTTTAAAAGGTTAAATTAGGAATCGTTAGTCGAGTATATTTTCCACTTTCTTATGAAACTTCCACCCTGTATGACATAATTGTGGTATACAGCGGAAGGTTTAGAACTCACACACAGTGAACAAAGATGAAACTCTCTGTACTCACCTGTCATAGTGCTACACTCTTATGGTCCTTGCCTGTCACGGTGCTGACACTGTAGATCCTCACATGCAGCAAGCAGTAATGAACTTTTCGAGTGCACTCACCTAACACCGTGCTGAAGTTCCTGTCGTGTCCAGAGCTGTAGACACCCACATACACCTGTCTGTGTAGGATGGCTTGCTCTAAAACGTCAGGGTAGTTCTTTAATATCTGCAACAGAACTTGGACCTTCTGCCTGGTGTCGGGAATTGCCAAATGTGCCTCTTCTAATTCACAAGATCTTCGGGCATTGGTCCAGCGTTCTGGCCACGTGATCAGCTTGAACCAACCCACCTGTAAGAAAAAGGCAAACGAATATAAATGTCCGTAAATCATATTCTCAAGCTTGGTAGGTTAAAAAAAGATAGGCAGTATGCATATAAACGTAACATTGAGGCGCGTTCGCGTAACCATTTTTACGGTAGAAAAGGAACAAACATTGCATATTCTGAGCGTGTGTCTGTAGACTTGGTTATTCAGCGTGGAATGCACATGCGCCGCGGCCTGTCTGGTTCTACCATATTTTACCACTTTGTCTCATAAAGAGCATGATTTTCCAAAAAAATGTTATTGAACATAAAATGATTTTGTGTTTTGATCTTCTGTACAACTTTTATGTAAAACATTTCTCATTGTAAGAAGAATTCAGCGAAATGTCGTCATAAATGCACGTAGGTGTTTATGTAAAGTAACCGTTATTTTGCCGGATATTAATGAAACTTGCATTTTCTCGATTTTTTAAAAAATACTCAAATATCAAATTTAATAAAAATCCGTGCAGTGGAAGCCGAGTTGTTCTATGCGGACAGAAAGACACTACGAAGACAATAGTCGCTTTTCGCAATTTTGCGAACGCGCCGAACACACAGCAGTCTAATTTGCGTCAATTCAACACGGAAAAGGAAGTGTCATGTCCAGTTCTTGTTACTATAGTTATATAATTTACTTCTCAACATCTTTCAAACACTTAAATAAGATTTTAAACAATCGTTGCGGGATCGATAAATTTTTGTTTATTTTAAATAATTTGCTTGGAAGTAAGATTCATAAAACATACACCTGAAACTTTCAGGCTGTTATTTCCTGTCTCAGAAACAAAGTATTCCTCTGACAAGGAAACATTTACAGTTTTGTGAGCCAGTCGGCCTAATACTGTTGCTACTATAGGATACATAGCGGCATCATGTGACAGGGTGACATAATATTTCCCCCTGGAGTGACTCGTGCAAACCCATCTTGTGACGTCACATACAAACGAGGTCTGTCGTGACCATGACTGTCCGGTGTCCGTGGAAAGCCGGATGTGATTCAGTCATAATCCTTGGAATTTCGGTAAAAATGGCGACGTTCCCTTACTCACAAACCAAGGTCGTTATATGTTATATATTATTCACTTACCCCGGAAAATAACTTGTAGCCGTTGTTTTCTGTAGTCAGCAGTCTTGATCGGGGAAACCAGTTCATAATTCTTTTCATTTCAGCTGTAGGCTCGAAATCATCTTGCCTCTTATCCGTGATGCCGTGTTCGTCTTGCCTCTCATCCGTGATGCCGTATTCGACTTGCCTCTCATCCGTGATGCCGTGTTCGTCTTGCCTGTTATCCGTGATACCGTGTTCGTCTTGCCTGTTATCCGTGATGCCGTGTTCGTCTCGCCCCTCATCCGTGATGCCGTGTTCGTCTTGCCTCTTATCCGTGATGCCGTATTCGTCCTGCCTTTCTTCCGTGATGCCGTGTTCTTCCTGCCTCTCATCTGTGATACCGTGTTCGTCTTGCGTGTCATCCGTGATGCCGTCTTTACCTGTCTCTTCTTCACTTTCCACACTCCCTGTGTCGTAATCTCTCGGTGTAGGATCCTCGATTACATAATCCGACATAGTGTCAGTCGGTAGCTGTTTGTCTGAAGTATCAGCAACATCAGTTCGTTCTGTTGTGAATCTATACATTCTCTCACCATAGCCATCATTATCCAGTTCTTCAGATCCTTTCCATTTGTCTGAATTATAATTGTATTCATGTATGGTTTTACGTTTGTTTGTATCGTCCAGTGGGTTTGCTCCTTTGTCTGTTTCTGTCCTATTGCCATCCTCGGGCTGCTGTAAAGGTGAAGCGTATGGTTCAATCAATTTATCATGTTCATAGTTATAGATGGTTTCTGTAGGATTCTTGTCTTGTTGATCTATCTGCTGGTCTGGTTTGTTCTGAACTGTCGTTGTCGTATGATGTGCAGTAGAATCATACATAATAGCTGCAGCGTGTCCCCACGGTGTCGCTTCTGCTTCCCGAAACGTCTGATCACTGTTTGCCACTTGCCTTGTTTCATTTTTGATATTGTTAAATGCATACGGAAGCCTTTCGTTTCCCCAAAACAGCGCCCTTAAGATGGGAGGTTCATCGGCAAAGGGCGGAGTCACTTTATTTTCTTTTAGTGTTGTAGTTTTTCTTCGAATTTGTGATTTTGGTGATAATTGTTGCCGAGACTTCACTTTCTTCGCTTTAGCTGATCGTCTAAGTTTGCTAAATATCGGGATGTCGATTTCTTCAGCATCGCTGACGATACGGTCAGTGATGGTTTGCCATGATCTGTCGCTCTTTGCTGACGATTTTGTCTGCGAGGGTAGTTCGTTATTGTGATAGGCTTCATAATCATTCCATTTTGCTTCAAACCGCCTGGACGTATGTTTTAATTTCAGCGTCCACGTGTCTTCCGCCGTGTTCCTCCAGGCAGACTTCGGATGACGTTCCAGTTCTATCGATATCTGTACAAAAATAGAGACAGTGATCGTAAACTTGCATTTGGTTATCTCATTGGAGAGGACTGATATTTTATTGCGAAATACAAACAATGATTTTATATCAAGGGGGTTAGGTTTTATGAGATGTTACCCTCTGTCTTGGATGTGGAGTCCCTCACGTCTAGAAAGAGTGAAGTGCTCTGATCTTATAACGTAGAGAAGTCCAACATTTCTTCAAATGCCTATCTCTTGAAGGTGAGAGTACCACCATCCTTCTAAACGTCGGTAACCACTCACCCACAGCATTTAGTTCAAAACTTTCAGCTAGTATTACATTGCACTCGGCAAACCTGAAGAACGTGCTTACAATGTTTTTCCTTTTCCTCGCAGACACGCGTCGCGTCTGACAGATACGTTGTTCATTGCATGTCAAACTTAACGCGACCCGATGGTGACTGACTGGGGGCAGTTGTCAGGTAAAATAATGCCCCTGTATATGTAGACCTATACCTCTAGATTGGAGGAAGTTTCGATTATTTTTGTTGAATATAACCTACTTTTGAACAGGGATAAATTCCGGTAGGAACACAGTGGCACAACATGCCAGTTAGGAAATTTACAATTAGCGTTCCTGCTACGAGATGACATTTTTAATTATTTGGAAAACCGTGAAGACTTGCGGAAACCTTGTATTGGACGTAAAGTGTGGTCACTTCTGCTGCTGTTGTTCTAAACCTTTTTGTGCCCCGATAAATATTGTATTGTTTCACTTATGATGGGCGTCGCAACGTATGTTTGTTTACAAAATATCCCAAATTTTTGTCTCACTTTAAAGGACAGTTTTCCCCAAAGCTCAAAATGTCATATAAGTCAGAGCACTTTAGACCCTGCTCATAGTTGTTTCATGCACGGAAAAGCAGACGCACATTTAAGAAGACGGTCCATAGCAACGCGGAAGGCCTATTTAAATACACACAGAAGGTGCAGTTCTTGTAGCTGTGGGATATGATAAGTTTATATGCGGAGAAAATATAAATTAGAAATAAAATGAGTAACTGCATGCAGCACAGTTCTTAGTCAGAGGCCACCAGATACGCAACTAGCCTACCCCCAAAAACACGCGGGGGTTCTAAGGAACCCGAAGCAACATTATCGTCTTCATAGAACCCGACAGTTGTTCCCTACTCAGGGCTACATCAACCAACTCACGCCACCCAAGTTTATTTCTTTAAGACCCATTTTAATATTATCCTCTCATCTACGCCTAAGTCTTCTAGATGGCCTTTTTCCTTTTCTACCACCACAACCATGTAGGCATTGCTACTGTTCCCCGTACGTGTTCGAATCTCCGCCCATTTCATTCTCCTTGATTTAATCATAATTGATTTGATAATATTCGGTGATGAGTGCAAATTATGAAGCTCAGTATCTGCATCTTTGCTCCCACTCCCCTGGTACTTTAACAGACACAAATGTTTGAAGGCAACAGAATAAGAGGAATGGTGACACCTGTAAGATAATGAAATAAACATGTGCATGAAGTGATGTAAATGATGAAACACCCTGTTTTACTTATGTGCCCTTTCTGCAAGGTGCAATTAAAAATTTGCTGGATGGGGAATTAAGTAGTGTCTGTAAGTTCGCGTGCTGCGTCTAAGAAGGTTTTCAGCGAAATTTGACAACGGAAACAGAGCAAATAATCAGGGAAATAACGCCATGTAGTCTGGTAATCTACCAAAGTTCGGAATGAATCTTCTGCTTCAATGTTCAGAATAGAAAATTTCTTCTGCTGGAATCACAGCGTTGTTTGACGTGACGTCATTTGCTTGCCGGGTGTGATATCATATTTGTGTTAATATAGTGGCGCTTGCGCGTATGAAGGAAATGGTGTGAACTAGCGAGACAATGAACACAAAGAGAAAGATACTTGGTCATTTTATTTTGTATGGAATTATTAATCCCTTGACGTAGAATTAGTAGTGCTAGACCGCAGTGTACTGCTACCAGGTAAAACAGCGCCATAACCCCGAAGCCTTACGTGTGAGTAACCTCCGTCAGAAGAACAGATCTGGTGTAAACTGGCGCCAGTATCCGAGTCGCAGTTCCTAATCAAGTAAAAGTGAAAATGGGCATGAATAATATTTAAAGATTCAGCCCGAACCGCACAGTCAACATTGTGTCTCAGTTAAAAAAGCGAACAGTTAAACTTTATTAAAAAATAATCTGTAGAATCACAACTGAAATTTGTCGTCAGTAATTACTATTCATTGGTCCGGGATAAGTCAGCCGGTTTAGTGACTCGCTACGGGCTGGACGGTCCGGGAATCCAGTGGGGACGAGATTTTCTGCACCGGG
>JGI24700J35501_10930634_pt1 | contig 17145 bp, 13 predicted proteins | sample TergutTh196P1_FD_35501 | JGI IMG/M metagenome (IMG submission 35501)
AAGATTATATCTACAACGTCGCCGTGAAAACGCACAACATCAATTAAACGAATTATCAACTAATTATCAAAATCATAACCACTCTACTAACTTTCCACGAATACAACCTACCACTGAAACAATATCCAAAAGAGCCAACAACATAGGCTACAAGGCAATGCTAGAACAATTTAACCACTACAAGCAAACATCAAATAAACAAGACGATTTCCAAACGTTCCTTTACAATGAATTATACCAATTTCTATACCGCTCAGACGAAGTTTTGTGCAGCGATGGCGTTATTCGTTCGGAACTTAACGCCGAAATTTTCCGTTTGGGAAAATAAAATATTGACCCTTGGCGGAAGTAGCAAAACAAGATTATATGAAAGGAGTTGATTTTATGCCGTTCATGGATTTGAAAGAATTTAGGCAATTAAACAACATAAATGGCAGACTTTCAGATAAAGAAAACGCTGAAATGCTGGCAGAATATGCACGACAACAAAACGAATACGTTGAACAGCTTAAGCAATCCATATCTTTAGTAGATTTTATTAACATCTATGAGGGTAGCAACGCCTATAAAAAAGGCAATTATTTGCAACTGCATAGCGACCCAAGTGTTATGATAAATATAAACCAAAATTCTATGAAAGATTTTGGCGGAGATGGGGCTTTTGCTTTTGACCCTATAAATTATTTAACACAATATAAGAAAACTCCCTTTCCAGAAGCAATAGAAATTGTTGAAAGTGTCGCTAATTTTACATACATACCCAACAAGGAATATACGCCAAGAGAACAGCACAAACCCCAAGACCCGCCTGCCGGACGGGCAGGAAAAGGCGAGTTTATACGACCGCCACAAGCCAGAAAACAAGTAATGGAAAACGGAAAACTGGTTGAAAAGCCAACAAATGCCGCCATAATCAAATATCTTATCGAAGACCGCAAAATTGACCAAGAAATCGTGCTTGACCTTATTCATAAGGGCAAAATCTACGAAACACACGATAAAATTGTTGCAAAAATAAATCCCCAAACAGGAAAACCGTTTGAACCTCGGCAACCCGAAATAGTGCCGTTAAAAATTCCACCCAAACAACCAAGTATAGTATTTTTGGGCGAACTTAACAAAGATGGGAAGATTACTTATGCTGGCGTACGTTCGTTAGATGCTCCGTACGAGAAGAACGGCAAAACAATATCCCCATTCCGAGGAGATGTCCTAAACAGCGATAAATCTTATAATTTCACACTTATGGCGAACCCGCCACAAGGACAAGCAACAGCCGTAAGTATTTTCGAAGCCCCAATCGATGCCCTATCAGGGGCAACTTTAGCCAAAATGCAGGGCGACCCTAATAATACAGCCTACAGTAGTGTGCATTTTTTGTCGCTGTCGGGTGTGGCTAGTTCCAAAGCGTTGACAACGTTTCTTGCACAAAATCCGCAGGTTACAACTATAAATATCTGCCTTGACAACGATGTTGGAAACGCTGTTATCGACCGAATAAACAAGGAAATAAAGCAAATGGGCGAAAAATTAGGCGTTAAATATACAGTTAAGTTGAAAACGCCCAAAATTGGGAAAGATTTTAACGATGTTCTAAAGCACAAAGTCGAACAACTGGAAAAACAATCAGAACAATCCAAAAATCTACAGCAAAAAAACACGGCAATTCATGCAAAACAATCATTACAAAACAACAAAGCACAACAACGCAAGGCAAAACCTAAAAATAAAGAAAGGTAGTGAAATTTGACTAAAAAACTTGATATTTACGGGACATTTTGTTTCATTTTAACGTTTACAGCAATGCTTATAACATTGTTGATCGCTTTAGAAGTACAGGCAAAACAAAACATACCGCCGTTTCTTACTGTATTTATCGTAATTGCATGGTTTTTGGGATTTCCTTTTATGATTTTGATGTTCAGCATTTTTTCCGACATACTCAGAGAATTTAATTGGCACATAATAATCCCAAAAATTTTTATTGGTTTTTATTGCTTTTATATTCCATATGTGTTATATTATGGAGCAGGGGTGGTTGCATTGTTAAACCTTTTGCAAACTTTAAGCGGAAACTTGATAACCGTTTTTACTTTCTTCATATTGATTTCGGCGGCTTTTTCAAATTATTATCGTTATAAGCAAGCCAAAGAATACGGAGTTCCGCTAAAATTAACCAAATCAAATGTAAATGACGACATTGACATTTTTGTTAATGTCGCTATTGTAATGGGAACAAACATAGCAATACCTTTGTTTTTGGCGTTTTCTAATCCAAATGAGCAAATGGTGCAACCAACAATATTGCTGATTATTATTTCATTGCTTTGTGGTGTAGTTAAAAATTTTACCGTGTTAGAATGTTTGAATAAAATGAAAAATAAATTGTGGCGTATATTTGCGAACTCTCTACTTTTGGTAGGATTAAGTATATTTGCAATAGCTTCCGTTTTGTTTCATGGTGGAATTATGTTGGCTTTAGTTTCGAGCGAACCAATTCAATATGATTTACTTGCCAATATAGATATTATATCTTGGGAGTTTGCTATAGTAGCTTTTGGACTATCATCCTATTTGATTGCAAGCCTTGTTTTTTCGGCAATTATCACATTAAATATTTTAGGTAAATCCGTCCATCAAAAAGAAATTGGTTTGACAATCGTTGATGTTCCAATATCAAAGGAAAGTATCGAAACTGTAACATATATAGCAATAATAAAACATAGTGCCGATAAATGGATTCTAATCCCATGCGAAGTAGAAAAAACTACCGTTTATTACAAAAAACAATTAAAAGCCTTGACGGCTTGCAAATAAGGCAAATTAAAGATAAGCCTATAAAAGAGCGGCCTACCCGTCTGGCAGACGGGAAAAGTGAGGTGGAGAAATGCTAATATCCAAAGGCAAGCAAAAAAGACAGAGACTGATGTCAATGAGTGGAGTGATAAAAATGATAAACAATAATTTGCGCAATTTCAACAACAGACACCGTCGTCCGCCAAAAAGTAGCAAACAATTTGCTACTTTTTTAATTGCAATAATTTCCGCTATATTGTTTTGTGGGTTTGTAATAATTAGCCACATTGTCTACTCAATTACCTACATAACACAGACGATTTCTCCCCATTGGTGGATTCTTTTTATATTATTAGGAGTGGCCACGGTGCTTGCACTCTTCTGTATAGGGAGCGTAAAACGCAAGCTAAATCATAACAAATTTGCATTAACACGAGAAATCTTAAAACGAATCCGCCAACAGGAAAACGAAAGCGGCGAATTTTTATAAAAATCGAAAGGAAGTGGCGAAATGCCAAGATTAACCAAAACCGAACTTTTAAGAGAATTAGAGGGTAAATTATCCGACCTACAGGACGAAACATTAAGCGAAATAGATTATAACACCCTCCGCAATCTCAACAATACCCTAAAATCCATTGAATTAAAATTGATAAAATCTAATGAAAGCAAAAAACAAGCCAACCCAATAATAGAAGAACTTTGGGAAGATGATGACGTTGAGGACGAAACAGTATATTTTGACGAAAACGATACCCTGTCCGCTGGGCAGACGGGCGAAAAAACAGGCGAAAATCTTGAAGAACAGCCTACCCACCCCAGCCTGCCCGCTCGGCAGGCGGGCGGGCAAGCTGAATCGGACTTATCCCAAGTAATAATTTACACACACAACAACGTACTCTCCTTAATAAAAACACAAGACAGCCTACAAAGCCAGTTGCAGCATATAAACCAGCGTATACAAAACGTGGAAAACGATATTGACGATGTAAAAAGCGATATTGGAATTATTGAATCCAACGTTGCTTGCGTTGAAAATAACGTTGAAATCATTGAAAGCAATGTTGGTACCCTCGAAGAAAATTCCAAAAAAAATAAGTGCAATGGAAATGTTAGGCGGCCCGCCTGCCGGACGGGCAGGCAGACCACCTTTTCTACAAAACGTTTTCAAATATATCGACACATCTGTTTTAACGTTGGTTTGGGTTATTTTTATGATGGTGTTCTTTGTCGGCGTTGTACTGGCTAGTTTTTACGGGTTTTATAGTATTCTCAGTAGCTTAAATTACGCATACGCTCAAATTTTAGGCGGGTTGCCCTACATAACTCCACAATAAGGAGGTGGTTAAAATGAACGAAACAGCTGACCAGACGGAAAAACCTAAAAAGAAATTCCCCCCGCCGGCCGGACGGGCAGGCAAAACAGGTAATCTTGTCGACGGATTGGGCAGAAAAATTAAACAGGGCGAAAAAAAGGAAAGTGCAAATTCTAGCGATATTTCCATGGATATTGCCGATAAACTTCTAAAAAAAGAGGAAAACCTTGCAAAAAAAGTTGTTGGTAACACCCTGCAAACTTTTTCAATGATTTTGCCCAAAAATGAGGACGGCGAATTTACCAAAGCCGTCAAGGAATTTGCTAGAGACGGCTCGGCAATAGCGGCTACAACCGTTGCAACTGGCGGAGCGACTTTACCTGTGGTGTTGGGGGCTATTGCTCTAAAACGCTTGATAAAATTGGGAATTAAAGTCTACAAAAACTCAAACGAACGTGATAAAAATCAAGTGGGCGAAGTATCGCAAGAAAATATGGATAAATACGGCGTAAACGTACAAAAACAGGAAATTACAACATCAGATATGCAAGCCTTTGAAGAATACGCCGTTAAATACGGAGTAAAATACGATTTAGAAACTATTGACGCTCCTGATAGTTGCACCGTTAAAATGGACATCAAAGACTACGAAAATATAAAAACAGCACTCGAAAACAACTCCGAAACGCCAAAATCATTGCTAGAGTACATGAACAATCCCATAAAGAAAACGGAAAACGGCACTTGCGAAGTTGAAATGATTCGCAAAGATTTGAAATTTTTTGACAAACAGCTAACCGCCACATATAAAGCAGAAAAGCAACCTAAAATCGGCGTTCGCAAAACACCCGCAGTTTGGCAGGTGCGTTTTCAAGCCAAAGATGCCGAAACTTTAACGAAAGCATTACAAGAATTTTCGCAAGCCATGGAGAAACAAAAAGATAGTCAAGCCAAAAATCCGCTAAACATCAAGCAAGTATTAAAACTTTTTGAATTTACAACAAAGCATACGCCAAAAAAAGCCAAAAACAAAGACAGAGATTCACGTTAGGAGTTGATTTTTATGGATATTTTCAGTAATCACAAAGAATTGTTCTATCGCCTTATACCAGCGGTAATTATTTTTGTCGCATTGTGGGTTGTGCTGATTATACCGCAATTTTCAATGATTAGCAATAGTTTGCCAACCGCCATACGAATCTCGGAAACTTTTTCAATACCGCTATATAACTGGGTTGTAGCACTTTTTGGTGCATTGCTATTCATGCTGTTCCGCAAAAAGGACAAAAATAGAGATTTTTCTCAAAAAGGCAAAGAATACGGCTCAGCAAAATGGGGCAAAAAAGCCGATGCAGCACCGTTTATGGACAAAAACCCTTACAATAACATTGTTCTCACAAATACAGAGGGCTTGACGATGAACTCGCGTCCCAAACCTGTAAAGTACGCTCGCAATAAGAATATTCTTGTTGTAGGCGGCTCTGGAACAGGTAAAACTCGGTTTTATATGAAACCGAACATAATGCAAGCCGCCATGTGTTCACTTTATCCGCAAAGCCTTGTAATTACTGACCCAAAAGGCACAATTTTAGAAGAAGTTGGGCATATGTTAGTAAGCAAAGGCTATCAAATAAAAACGATAAACACCGTAAATTTCAAAAGAAGTATGCACTATAATCCTTTTGCCTATATAAAATCGGAAAAGGATATTTTGTCGCTTGTAACGGCTTTAATGGCGAATACTTCCGATCCCGAGAAAAAAGGCGGCGACGATTTTTGGGGCAAAGCCGAACAACTGCTATATCAAGCGTTAATCAGCTTTATACACTCATTTCTTCCGCCAGAGGATAGAAATTTGAACACTCTTGTCGATTTAATCAACCAAATGGAAACCAAAGAAGAGGACGAAGATTTCAAAAATCCTGTCGATATGATTTTTGACGCTATACAAAAAGGCTCGGATAACTGCCATATACCGCTTTATGATAAAGACGGTAATCAAAAATTGGATAAAAACGGCGAACCGATTACAAAAACTCTAACAGAAATGGGGCATTATTTCCCTAAAAAACCAGACCATTTCTGCGTTCGTCAGTACACAAAATACAAATTAGCGGCAGGAAAAACAGCAAAAAGTATTTTAATAAGCTGTGCCGCAAGGCTTGGACCTTTTGATATAGCCGAGATTCGCAAGCTAGTTAGTAAGGACGAAATGGAACTCGATAAATTAGGCGGTTATAAAAACGAAAAAGGCGAAATTATCAAGCAAAAAATCGCTCTTTTTGTGATAGTTTCGGACACCGACACAACTTATAATTTTCTTGTGGGCTTGATGTACTCGCAAATGTTCAACTTGCTCTGCACGATTGCCGATAACGAATTTGATGGTAGATTGCCGATTCATGTGCGTTGTCTGCTTGATGAATTTGCAAATATTGGACAAATTCCCCAATTTGACAAGCTAATCGCAACAATCCGTTCTCGAGAAATATCGGCGACAATCGTGCTGCAAACCTACACACAGTTGAAAACTATTTACAAGGATAGTTCCGATACAATTATCGGAAACTGCGATACAAAGCTGTTTTTGGGCGGTGGCGAAAAAACTACTCTCAAAGAATGGTCGGAAGCGTTGGGAAAAGCTACAATCGATATGTCAAATGAAAGCGAAAACCTCGGAGCAAAGGGCGGTGGCGGAAGTCGTAGCCACCAAAAATTAGGGCGAGAATTGCTAACAGTTGACGAACTCGGCTTATTAGACGGCGGAAATTGCCTAATGCAGATACGTGGCGCACGCCCATTCTTATCACAAAAATACGACATTGAGCGCCACGTACTCTACAAACAGCTAAAAGACTATAACAACAGAACTTTTAGAATTAAAAGCTATCTCAAAAAACAAGAGAAGTTGGCTTTTGAAAAGCAAAAAAAGCGTGAAGAAAAATCAATAAAAAAATCTAAAAAACAAGGCGTTGGGCAATCTTTTATGATAAATTTTGCCTAGCCCATCAGCCTGTGGACCCGCCTGACGGCGGTCAGGCAGGCAGTTTGAAAGGAGAAATTTTTATGTATATTATGGGTGCGGCAGTTAGTCTGCCAGGTGGCTTTACAAGCCTACTTACCGACATGGGAAACTTATTGGGAACAGGAATAATGTTGCTTGGTGCAGGTTTGTTCATTTTTGGCTTGGTTTCTTACTTCGAAGCCAAAGCCAAAGAAGATACAAGTAAGCAAAACACGGCGGCAAGCATGATTTTTGGCGGTGTTGTAATCGCTATTTTGGGTTTGCTTATTCAAGGCAACTTCCTTTCTTGGATTCAAAGCGTTGTTGGTGGCTGAAAATCTCGAAACAAGCCCGCCAGATGGGCGGGCAGGCGAAACTTTACAGTAAAGGTGGTGGGGAATTATGAATCCGATAGATGTCATAGGGGATATTTTTAGCGCTCTTGGAGATGGTATTACTTCTTTTGTAAATTTGTTGATAAATTGGTCAGAAGTGCTTGCGGAAGCTTCCGTTTCAAACTTCAATTCCGCCTTTGAAATGGTAGGCGTTGGCGGTGCTGTAGGGCAAATGCTAACCACCCACCCCGAAGAATTTGACGGCATAACAGCTTATGGCCAAGAAATGCAATTAGCTATCGGTGGACAGTCCATTTTTCAATATTTTTTACAAATTGGTCAATCAGTAATATTTCCGATAGGAGTTACAATATTAGTAGTTTTGGCTATGTATGAACTCGCTACAATGGTATCAAACGGCAATTTTCGTGAGTTTGAAATTGGACTTTTTGCTCGTTGGATTATCAAACTTGTAATTTCACTATTTATTATGGCAAACGCATTTTACATTGTAAATATGCTGTTCAACGTGGGTCCTATTCTTTTTGATTTTTTCGGAAATTTTACCGCCGAAACGGAACACGCAAGCCTTGACCAAAGTTTAGTCTATAGCCTTTCAGAATTAGGTGCTTGGGACGCATTTCTCGTTTTTGCTATGTCCGTAATTACTTACATTTTGATGTTTATATCGCAGCTTTTTGTATTGCATTTTCTGATAATAAGAATGATAGAAGTTGCTATTATGGCGAGCCTTGCACCGATTCCGCTTGCTACTTTTGCTAACCATGAGTATAAAAGAACGGGCGAATCTTATATAAAAATAATTTTGAGTTTTGGTGTGCAAGCGTTGCTAATTATCGTGATAATTTCAGCATTTACTGGGATTATTACTAACGTTGCTAACAATATAGCCAACGCTGGCTCGGTGGCGGTTACTAGCTTTTTGCCGTTGCTGATAATGCAAATTGCTATGCTTTCGTTAATCAAAAACTCAAAATCTTTCGCCGAAAAAGTTATAAATTAAGGGGGTGCAAAATGTATATTTCAGTTCCAAAAGACGTTTTGGCTGTCAAGAAAAAAGTTTTGTTTGGCTTGGATTGGCTACAACTTGGCATTTGTGCGGCTGGGATTGTTCCTGCGGGTTGGGTGCTTGCCAGTTTTTACAGCTATAACACTAACATGGCGGCATTTTTGTTTGCACTTGTTTTTGCTCCCTTTGGTTTTATCGCATTTTACAACAAAAATGGACAACCTGCCTATCTTTTGATATATTTGTTCATAAGACAAAAAATCCGAAGACGACCAATTCGCCTAAAATCATATACACTTCCTCGAAAATTAAAAAAAGGTGGTGCTAAAAATGCAACAAACAAAACCAAGAACTCCAAAAAATCAGCAAACGCCAAAATTCAAGACAAGCCAGCAACTAACCTGCCCGCCAGGCAGGCGGGAAAAACAAAAAAACAATAGTAGCGTTTTTGCAGATTTTTTCTTGGATAAAAATGCTCCAATCACCACCGAAGATAGTTTGCCATACTTGAAAATGCACTCGGACGGAATTGCTGTCTTGCACAATGATATGTACTCCAAAACCATTGAATTTGGCGATATTACCTACCATTTAGCCCACAATGACGACAAATTGAAAGTGTTTTTGGCGTATTCTAAAATCCTAAATTATTTTGACGAAACCATGCAAGCACAGCTGTCTTGCATAAATTCGTACATTAGTTTGACGGAATTAAAGCGAAAAATGGAGATTTTCTTGCGTGCCAAAAACAGCCGTTACCACCACGAACTCGCTACAATGGTAAATAATCAGCTAAAAAAGGGTAATAACAGCCTTGTAAAACGAAAATTTTTAACGATAACAATTCACGCCAAAAATCTCAAAATAGCAAAGCCACGCCTTGAACGCCTTGAATTAGACACAGTAAACGCTTTCAAAAAATCGGGCGTTTCGGCTTATGGGCTAAACGGCAGCGAAAGGCTTGCTGTTTTGTACAAGCAACTACACCCAGAAATCAAGGAAAATCCTACTTTTGAGTGTAATAGCCAAATTGACACAAGACATTCCATTGCTCCAAATTTGTTTGATTTTAGCGGTGTTTCAAGTTTCAAAGTCGGAGAAAACTATGGTGCAAGCTATTTTATGGAAGTTAGAGCGAACCAACTTGACGACTCGATGCTTTCTAAAATCTTAGAAGTGAACGGCAGTATCAGCGTTACAATCCATTTTAGAGCCTTAAAACAAGAAATGGCGATAAAAAAAGTTACCGATACACTTTCCTCAATCCGAATGCAAAAAGCGGAGATACAAAAGCGAAACAGCGGTGCTGGCGTTGACATGGATATGCTCGCTCCCGATTTGTTGGAAAATGAATCGCAAGCAAAAGACTTGTTAAAAGATATTACAAAACGGGACGAGCGTATGTTTTTTACCACAATTTTGATAACCGCAACCGCCCCAACTAAGCGAAAATTAAACGATATTTTAGAAAATTTGCAGGGCATTTGTCGGCAAAATTATTGTCCAATGCGAAGTTTGCCGTTTTCGCAAGAACAGGCGTTTATGTCCAGTTTAATTGTGGGGCAAAACCAAGTGAAAATGGAGCGCGGATTGACAACCACGCCACTTGCGGCGTTTATTCCTTTTAATACGCAGGAACTAATGATGACGGGCGAAAGTCTGTATTACGGCACAAATCCGCTTTCTAATAACATAATTCTCATAAATCGAAGCGGCTTGCAAAATCCCAATGGAATTGTGCTTGGCGTTCCAGGAAGTGGAAAATCCTTTGCTTGCAAGCGAGAAATGGTAATAGTTTTGTTGACCACAAACGACACGGTTATCGTGCTAGATCCCGAGGGCGAATACGCTCCGCTTGTGCGAGCCTTGCAAGGGCAAGTAATTAAGTTGTCGCCAAGCACAAACAACCGCCTAAATCCCATGGAAATCAACGAAAATTACGCAGGAGACGAAGATAATCCGCATGATGTTATTGCCGCCGTAAAATTCAAATCCGATTTTATTATTTCCATGTTGGAAGTTATGATTGGCTCTAAATATGGAATTTTAGCGAGTGAACGCACTATTCTTGACCGTTGCGTAAAGCAAGTTTACACGCCGTGGCAGAATAATCCTGTGCCGAAAAATATTCCAACTTTGCGAGATTTGTGGGATTTAATCCGAAATATACCTGGCGAAGATGCCGAAAATATCGCACTTGCTATGGAATTGTATGTTACAGGCTCGATGAATTTGTTCAACTGCCGCACAAATGTGGACATTAGCAACCGTTTCGTTTGTTACGATGTCAAAAGTTTGACATCTAACTTAAAACCGCTTGGAATGCTGATTGTGCAAGATGCGGTTTGGAGCAAAGTTACAATAAATCGCTCGCAACAAAAGAAAACTTGGTATTTTATGGACGAGTTTCACTTGATGTTAAAAAATCCCGAAACGGCACAATATACAACAGAAATTTTCAAACGTTTTCGCAAATGGGGCGGTATTCCAACGGCAATAACTCAAAATGCAAAAGATTTAATGATGAACTCGAGCGTGAGTAGTATTATAGAAAATTCAAATTTTTTGGTTTTGCTAAATCAAGCACCAGGCGACCGCAAAGTTTTAGCCGAACAGTTGAATTTGTCGCCAGAACAATTGAGTTTTGTTCGAGATTCAGCGGCTGGTGAGGGGCTAATACGCTGTGAAAGTGTTATTTTGCCGTTCCGTGATAGATTTCCAAGAGAAACGGAATTGTATAAAAAAATGACGACAAAACCTAGCGAAGTTTAGATGTCAGTTGGGAGGTGCAAAATGCCTAGAAAACACGGGCGGACAGGTAGAGATTTGTCCGCCGAATTATCCAACCAACAAAATCCTCAGGAACAAGAACCGAATATATTACTAAGTGCCACAAATAAAGCCTTTGACTTAGCAGAAAAAATATCCAATGTTGACTTGCCCAAAACTATCGAATCTATCAACAAAACCGCTCAAACTATTGACAATACCATTGATAATGCAGGAAAATTTATTACCGAAAACATTGAATTTTACAATGATGTTAAAGGTAAAATCAATACAGCTGTGTTTGGTGCTACAGATAAAGTGCAAGAAACCGCCGAAAACGACAAAATAAACGTTGAACGGAATGTCGAAACAACTAAACCTGCACTAGCAGGCGGAAAAAATGAAACGACAAACAACCAATTCAATCAAGCGGACAAGCAAAATATACCCAATCCTAACCACAAGAAACGAAAAAGGCAACGCTTTAATCGGCGACAATCTCGGCGTGAATTGGAACAAGCGGAACAAACGGAGCAAAAACAAGAAAATAATTTTGATATAGCCGAAACTTCTGAAAAAATATCTTACGATACAGAAATATCCGACCTGCCTGTTCGGCAGACAGGTAAGATTCAAGAAAACAACAAAAATACCAAAATAACTCCTGTGGGTAAAATTGGCGAACATGGGGAAAACAATAACTCCAAGCGAAAAAGCAACCGGCACAATCGGCGACAATCTCGGCGTGAAATGGAAAAAATGCAACAAAATCAAGAAAGTAACGTTCACACGGTGCTTTGCGAAGAATTAGAGTTGCCGTTAGATGTTTCCGATAAAATTATTGTTGACGAACTAGCAAAACGGGCGGAATATGGCATTAAATTGCCCGAAATTGTGCAAAATAAACTTGATAACATTAAAGCTATTGCCGATGATTTGCTAATATCCGACAAATTTGACCAACATAGCGAATCCTCCGTATCACGCAAGCGGAAAATTTCAGTATCAAGCAAAACAAGTGATTTTCAAGAATTTTTCCACCAAAACCCTACAAACGCCCAAATTATCAAAAGCAGATTTTTTAGTTTGCGGAATCTCGATGATAACTATATTGCTATATCGAAGTCAGCCGAATTGCTTGCTGATAACTACTTTCCAACAAATAACTTTGAAAAAGCAAGCACAGACTCGTCTGCGAACAACCGTGAAAACAATGCAAGCGAACGAATCCGCCAATCAGAGGATATAGAGGATATTTCTTTCGACAAAATAAACGATAAAATTATCCCCACAACTATTACTTTTGAAAAAAACAACAGACTTATTCGTGCTAACAAGCAACTAGAAAAGATTTCGAATAATAAACTTGTGGGATTTGCTGCAGGACAGGCAGGTAAAATCAGTAAAGTCAAAAACACTATAGACGACGGCACAGGGTTAACGTTAAAAACAAGCATAAGTTATACTTTACAAGACGAAACGGCAAAAAAAGTTAGCACTAAATTTGAAAAAATCGACAGCAAATTGGACAAAAAAGCCGAACGGCTAATAAAACAAGTTGAATCGGATAACCAAAAGTTCGCAAAAGACCTAAAACACGCCAAATTTACGCAAGCTAAAACGGTTGCAGGTCATGTAATGCAATCCGATACACGCCAAGAAACGGTTGCGAATGATGTTTCAATGGATATTTCCGATTTAGCCATGCACCGTACAAAAGAAAATATAAAAGCCGTTTCGGACACGCTCGAAAAAGCCCTGTTGAAAGCCACCGCTCCCACTAAAACTGATGTGCAAAACAAAATAAACCAAAAAAGCTATTCGCAAAAGAAAAAAGTTACCGAAAAAGCCGTTAAAAAGGAACACCAACAAGACCGTAAAGAAACTAAAGCGGACCCGTCCGCCAGAGCGGAAAATCGGCATAAACGCAAGGAAAATAGAGCAGAAAGCCGCAAAAAGACAATTTCTAACAACGATAAAAGCACAACTTCCCCACAGGCTGGTGCAATAGATTTTAGCAAGCCACTCAGCAAAAAAGATTTAGCCCCAACTAAATCTGACCCGTGGACAGGCAAAAAAGTTTTGTCCACAAAGGGTAACAGAAAAATCAGTTTTGAACGTTATAAAACTACCAACGAAATTAGCGGCGACAACGGACTATCCCGCAAAGTATCCTTTGAAAAATATGAAAATTCCAATATAACTATCGATAAATCTACCGAAAAAATATTCAATAAACCAAAAGAAAAAACCAAAGAATTTGCCTACGGCAGTAGCAGAGGAAAAGCCGCAATCCACAAGGCAATAAACCTCAAAAATTTTAATCTAAAAAAAGCCGCACAAGCTAAAGCCAAGGCAACAGCCAAAAAACTTGCAATAAGGTTTATCCGCAGAGTAGCAATTATTGTAGCTAAATTGTTTGTTGTAGTAATGTCTTTGGTGCTGAAAATTTTGCTGATTTTACTGGGTTTGTTGCTTGTGCTTTTGCCGATTATCATTGCTATTTTACTAATTGTTACACTAATTACCACTATTCTAGCGTGGTTTGATTTTAATACGCCCGATGTGCCAACTGGTAGCAGTTCAGCTGTTGTAGATTATTTTCGTTCTCTTGAAGATTATTTGTATTTTGGCGACCCAACAGTTTTTGCGGACGGGATAACGCCGCCAAATCTGCTGTTTACCGTTGATAACGATGCTTTGTTGACTATTTACGAAAACAATTTAGGAACAACGTTACATGAGATTAATTTTTTACGTGTAGACCCACAAGGACATGACTCGCTGCTTTTAATCATGTTTTTAACCGCAAAGTATGGCAATTTCTCCGATACTCACGATTATATTGTTTTGGTAAATGAATTTTTCTTTAGAAATTCGCCGAGTTTTCCGTTCCTTGGCTCAACTTTTGGGCAATATGAAATGATAACGGAACTCCGCACGGAATCACGAATAGACAACGAGGGAAACCCTTTTACAGCCCACATTTTGGACGTAACTTTAATAAATCATTTTTGGGATAACGAAGAAGCTTTTATTGAAAACTTAAAGGAAAATTTGACCGAGGAACAGCGAGCAAGATTTGAATCATTATTAGAAAACGGTTTTATGGGCGGCTTTTTAGTAGCTTCTCCGTTTGAAGCGGACTGGCGACCATTTGTTACATCAAGTATGGGACTGCGAAACCTCTCTAATACAGGCACACAATATCACAACGGCATTGATATTGCAGGCGGACCCGCAGTTGGGGGAGCACCGATACTTGCAGGACTTGACGGCATTGTTTTATCAAGTTCGGTTCGTAGTGGTTACGGCGAAACTATAATTATACACGACCCCATTAGAGACGTAAGCGCCCTTTATGCACACATGGTTGCTGGTTCAAGGCAAGTGTCGGAGGGCGATACCGTTTATGTGGGGCAACACATAGGAAATGTAGGTAATACAGGCATTACATTTGGGGCTACTGGCATACATTTGCATATTGAAATATGGGAAAATACGGGCGGACGACTAGTATTTCAAGATGCGGCACGACCTTATCTACGAGACCCCGAAATATTTTTACAACCAGGAGTGGGGGCTGTGATAGAAGACCAAATTTACCAGTTTTCTCGGCTTTTTAATCAAATTTTCCAATAACCTAAAAGCAGAAAGGGACTTAATCATGGACATTAAAAAACTAAAAAAGCAAAAAAACGTAACCTTAGAGGCAATTACAGAGGTAGAATCCTATCTTTTGGCACAATTAAACGAGGTTAGAGCGTTCAAATCCGAATTTAGGCAACAGGAATATCAGAAAATAATGCAAACAACCTTTGCCACAGACGAAGAACTTGACAATTTTCTAGCTACTATGAAAAACCAAAATTACAATCTTTACAATATCAATAAATACGAACAAACAACCAATACTAGTGGAGTAGGTGCAAAATATGAAAAAACAGAGAGTGATTACCCGCTTGCGGGTCAAAGTAAATAAAACTAGCACTTTGGTTACGTTTTTGTTGCTTGTGATATTGTTGTTTTCATGTGCTTCAACGGCTTTTGCCCAGGAAAGTGAAAGCGACCCATCATCAGGAGAAGTACACGAACCTACCGAAATACAGCCAATACAAACCACCGCTGAAAACATAGTTGCATACGATAATCGGGAACGAATTTTACGAATTGTAGAAATAGCTTTCGTTCCCGATTTTACAGCGATTCATGTGTTGGTGCAAAATTCAGTTACAAGGGCAACTTTTACGGTGGAGCATCAGCTGAACACAGAAGACACAACCTCGGAATACATTGAAATAACCGCAGGAGACGGAATGGGAAATATTAGTGCGTCCGTGCAGATAAGCAATCCGTTTTTCGCTCCCGAAGAAATTGTAGAAACCTTTGAAGAACCACCGCCGATAATCGGAGAATTAACGGTTATTGGTACAAATAGCCAATCAGAGCAATCCGAATATCAACCTGCCCATGCAGACGGGAAAGGCGAAACTGTAAGCAACGCAACAATCACGCAACCAAGCACTACGCAAGAACCGCATGAAACCCAAGAAATACAGGCGGGGGGCGTAAATATCACAATAAACACAGGACAGCCGCAAACGGAAGAAGAAAACGCTCCACAACTAGGACAAGTTGGCAATTTTACAGGTGCTGGCTGGATTGACACGGTAGAACACGCAATGACACAAACACATGAGTTTTTTTTAGTTCACACGGTTAGTGGAAATCCGTTTTATATTATAATTGACCGTGCAAGCGGCAACCAAAACGTCCATTTTTTGAATGCAGTTACCGAATGGGATTTATTGCAACTTATCCAAATGCAAGAAATCCCCGATAATACAGGCGAAACTAACGTTGAATTTCATTCTATTTTGTTTTCGCCACCCGAGCCAGAGCCAACGCCCGAGCCAATTCCAACTCCCGAACCTACGCAAACTCCCGAACCTGTGGAATTGGTAAATACGCAACCAGAATACAACACAGGTATGTTTCTGGTTGTGTTTTTAGTGCTAATTGTTGCAGTTGTGGGCTTTTTGCACATGAGAGGGGTTATTACATTGCCATTTTTTGCCCGTAAAACAGATGGCGATGACTCGTCCGAAAATGACGACGATTACGAGGACGAAGAAGACGAAGAAGAGGAAAAAGAGGAAGAGGAAGAGGATTTAGGCGATTATGACGATAGTTGGGATAAATTTGACGAGGTTGACGACCCGTCTGCAGGTCGGACAGGTCGGACAGGCGAAGAAGAAAACGCCGAAGAAACGCCATCAACAGAGGAATTTGAAGAACCAACAGCTGAATCCAGTACAGACGATTTTTTCGTTGAGGAAACAGATTTATCAGACGATAACATTACAGAAATGGAAGAAGATGACAACGATTTTGTTTCGTTCGAAAACGAAGATGACGATGAATAAATAGGAGGAAAAACCATGAAAACAGGATTAAAAATAGCAACATTAACAGGAATTGCGATTATAGGCGGCGTTACATTTGTAGTTTATCGGAAATACCAATGTTACCTAAATAAAATTAACCGCCTTGCAGCAGAAGATTTTGAAATTTTGAAAAAACTAGCGGAACATCTTGATGTTTCAGTAGATTTTTTGCTTGGAACGGAAACAGACAACGATTGTGAAGAACAACAAGTCGAGGAAACAGACGAATTTATCAAAAATTTTTATGATTTCGGAGAAGAGGATTGTTGCCAATGAAACTTGACAAAAAATCAAAAATATTTCTTGCTGTGATTTTTGGCTTGTTTGTGCTTGCGTTGGCTTTAACGCCGCAAATTGTGCGTGCCGAAACCTCAATAGAAATTATCGTGCCACACACGCAAATTTTGCCAGACCGCACACAGGAAGAAGTCCGCCCTGCCGAACTTTT
>JGI24700J35501_10930633_pt1 | contig 17134 bp, 17 predicted proteins | sample TergutTh196P1_FD_35501 | JGI IMG/M metagenome (IMG submission 35501)
ATTTGGTGGAAGTCAAGCCCCTCTCTTCCAGATAAGATTTACGAAAGTAGTGACTTCACAGACGTAAATAATAAGCGAATCAACCACAGTCACTACACTACTTGCCTCACTCAATTCTTCTTTATTCAGTCAGCCTAATAATATCTTGAGAAAAAGTAATCAACTAATCAGCTAACCAACCAATCAAACAACCAACCAACCAACCAACCAACTAACCACATCTTCCTTGAAGATATTACGCCACAACCACAGATAACTACTACACGCATCATCTGAATTAATTTTAAGACATTCTTCCTTCCCACACTTTGTCTTCCCTTCAGAGCGAAACTTTGTGCAGATCTCATGTTTCACTCTGTGTACATCACATTCATCAATACTTACTGACACTTCAAGAAATCACACCTATTCATTTAATCACAAGAATTTTTCTGTAAATCCCGAGGTTTCGTGATTAGCACTATCAAGTATCTCATTTGCCTCTACTTGAACCAGTTTAATCCAATGAACCACAAACTGACCCCCCAGTCTAAAGCATAGTTTAAGATTATCGTGCAATCTTCCACGACATCCTTTACATTTCACGACCAGAATATCTTATACACTTACATTTCTTATCCCCTCCCTCCCCCTGTATGTGTTACAATTCTCTGTTCCTGATTTATTTCCCTACCAGTTTTATTCAGCAGTAAAACACACACACACACACATTTGCATACGAACATGCTTTACAAAATCCCGTACATTTTGGTACCACATTCACTACAAGCCACCTCAGACTATCTGCACATATCTCCTCTACAAGACACAAAACTAGTTTTCACAGACTTCACAGTTTTAATTACAGTTCCTAGTTTAATAAAATTGTTTTCTGTACAAAATACAGGGTGGGAACAAGCGACAGCCTGGATAAATCCGCACACAAGAAAGCTGCATCTGTTTTTCCTTCAGTTAGTAAAGCAAAATTTTTCAAAACAAGAAATACGAAATTGAATGAATATGCATTAAGCGGCAGATAATAAATACTACAGAAATTTAGTTGCAAACGCCAAAAAGAACACACACTGTAAAGTTAGGCACACAAAGGGAGTGAACCGAAATGGATACAGAAATATAATGTGAATGGGTAAACTGGAAATATTCCTCAGGATAGGGAGCAGGGCGGGGCTTTTCTAGAAAGAGAAATTAACTTTCGGTATTAGTTACATGCAGAAAACTTCTTCGTTAGTTACTCCTCAAGAAAGACTCTTCTGTACGCAGTTATTTCGTTATATTATTATTTAAGGAGAATGAAGTGGGAAGACAACCGTTGCGTAAAGATTTATAAGGAGCTGACCATAAGCACCCTACATGTTTTGTCTCGAAATTCCTCAAGAGAAGATGACGTAAAACGAGCAGAAACCCAGTCAAGACAGCGGCAGCTGTGACAGGTCTTTACACGGTGTATTCCCAAAATACAAATCTCACGGCCACATCAACTCGCTTGGTGGATATAACCTAAAATGTAACACGTGGCGTCAATATTTTTACTCTGTACCATACACACTCGACAGTCCTATAGGCCGCTAGACGAAAAGACCTGCACCACGAAGTCAACTAATTCCGTATCGGTTCCATTTGCTTCTAAATACTCCAAATGTATGCGCTGTTACACTGTCTGCCAGGGAAGTGTGATATCCAATTGTCTGCAACTATCGCTCTTTCCATCATCAGTGTTTGTTTCTTACTCACGAAACGAAATCTCTTCGCAATGCCTGGTTGTTGAATTCGTTGCCCTCACAATAATTTTGGCTGCCATCTGTCGAATTTTTACTGTACTAACTGACACTTCCCACTCTTCACATGAATTCTTGTGGTAGCTATGGTTTGTGACATGCAGCTCCATTGTCTTCCTGTACAAGCCTCCTTAGCAGGCCGCATGTTTTGAATGAAAGTGCGTTAATATACGTCTCACTCGACACCATTGATATTTTAGGCGTTTTCGCAAAATTGGGAAAAAGACTATTACCTTCGTCATGTCTGTCTGTGTCCGTTCGACCGCATGAAACAACTCGGATCCCAAAGAAAGGATTTCATGAAATTTGATACTTGAGAATTTTTCGAAAATATGTCGATAAAAATTCAAGTTTCTTTAAAATATGACAAGAATAACATGTAATTTAAATGAAGACCAATGTACATTTATAATAATATCTAAATTAATTAAATTTAGAATAAGAATTTTTTACACAAAGATGTAGAGAAAATCAAACCGCTCATTTTATGTTCAATAAATTTTTCAGGAAATCCTGCCTTTTATGAGATATAGTGGAAAAATATGGTAAAGGGAGAGGGGCTAGAGATGAAAATATGATACGGCGCATGCGCATTGCATGCTGGATAACTAAGACTAAAACACACACTCATAACATTTAACACTTATTGCTTTTCAATGGCAAAAATGGTTGCATGAAAGTACCTGAATATTACGTTATACATTCCTAACAAACAGCAAAATGCTGGACAGTCGGCGAAATGTCGTTCCTTAAACAGTATTGAAATAAATGAATTCGTAGGTAACATGACACATGCAAACAAGCACAGAGGTACCAAGTTTTCGGGGCTGCTTGCTTCCTGCACTATCAATACAGTTCAACAAAAACCTACTTGGATTTGAGATCTTCGGCTAACCTGAAGACACAGGCTGCCAGCTCCTCAAATACTTGGTATCTATATCGAAGTCTACGGGGCTTCATGGCCAGTAACACTGCTGTATAATCGTTAGGCAGTTCCATTAAAAATTTGCACATTAATTGTGATTATTAACAGAAAATTAAAAAATTAAGAAAGCAGATAACCTAAACGTGCTGAAAATGAAAGCTCCTCTAGTAAACTGCTATGGGTTCTCCTAAGAAAAAGGAAACAGGAAAATTTCCGTAAATTTTATCTGCTACATATATAAGTTAAGAAGCACATACCACGTACCGTTACAGTAAGACATGGGGTCCTCTAGGACGTGAATTATCCTGCGACGTGACGCCGTGTACTTTGATAAATAGGTATGAAAGTTTCGAAGTGGCCTAAGAGGGAGGAGGTGACAGGGGAGTGGAGAAAACTACATAATGAGGAGTTTAATGATCTGTACCCCTCACTCAATATTGTTCGGATGATAAAATCGAGAACAATGATGTGGGCGGGGCATGTAGCGTGTATGGGGGAGAGGAGAGGCGTATACCGGATATTGGTGGGGAACCCAAAGGAAAGAGACCATTTTGGAGACCCAGGCATAGATGGGAGGATAATATTAAGATGGATCCTCAGGAAGTGGGATGTGGGGGTATAGACTGGATCGAGCTGGCTCAGGATAGGTACAGTTGGCAGGCACTTGTGAATGCGGTAATGAACCTTCGGGTTCCATAAAATGCGGGGAATATCTTGAATAGCTGAAAACCGGTTAACTTCTCTAGAAGGAATCTGCTCCATGGAGTAAGTAAGTAAGTGTCGAAACAGCGCACTGTCCAGCATCGCCATGGTCGAAAGTACCCTGAGATTAAGAAAACACGTTCTTCCGACACATCGGGCATCTATTTATCAAACTACACGGCGTCATGCCTAAGAAGATAGCAATCTTCGAATGTCATTCAATTTGTACAACTTTACGGATTCTTTCGGCTTTAAAATAATTAGAATATTAATCAGACCGGTTATTTTGACAGTCCATACATACAAATTTGACACCGTATTTACCTGTCGTTTCTGTTGTCAATCTGTCCATTCCTACGTCCGCTCAGGTAACCCTCTGGCACAGCTACCGCCTCATTAATCTTTGTCTTATATTGAAGAAATTTAACAAGCAAGTCGACGACAAAATACGTACTTATCTTCGTGTAACTTTGTAGGGACAAGGAATATCACGACCATAACAAAAGCAAACCCGAGCTGTTGAACGACTGCCTTTCAATCGCGACACGTATTTCATATCGTCAACACAGTCGACAGGCTAGCCTTCTCCCTTTCTGAACCCACCGTTTATCAGATTAATAGTTATTAAATTCATATGATCTAATTACAACACTTATACACGAAAATTCTTCTTTTACTACAAACTTAAACGACATGCAATGTATGCATAACGTACGTAACATTGAGGCGCATTCGCTTAACTATTGCTGACATGAAGAAGCAATAAGTGTAACATATTCTTAGTGTGTGTCTGTAGCCTTACCAATCCAGCACGTAAAGAGCACGCGCCTTATCATATTTTCATCTGTGGCCTGTCCGACTTTAACGTACTGTTTTTTACGTTGTCTCATAAAAGGCAAGATTTTCTAAAAAAAAGTGTCATTGAACATATAATAAGGGTTTTGATTTTATCTACAACTCTCGCCTGAAAAAAAATTCTCATTCTAAGGAGAATTCAGCAAGATACTATTATAAAGGTACATAGCCCACCATGTAAAGTACTAGTTACGCTTTCCAGATTTTAATAGAACTTGAAATTTCTCGAAATATTTTAGAGAAATACAGAAGTATCAAATTTCGTGGAAATCCGTCCTGTGAGAGCCAAGCTTTTCCAAGAGGACGGGCAGATAGACATGACGAAGCTAATAGCCGCTTTTCGTAATTTTGCGCACGAGCTTAAATTGGAATAAACATGTTTTAATTCACATTTTAAAATAGGTAAAATTTTCCTTGCCCACGCCGTATTGGCATATAGTGGGATTAGAAGTTCAGCTTAACTCTTTCTCAGCTTCTGTACTAGACAGAGGTGTGAGGTCATTTTCACACCCTCGCGGCTTTACACTCATGAAAGATTCCCAGTACTCACTGAATAGGAGGCTGTCTGGGCTCCACAGACCGTCTGCATATTTTGGAGAACATAAAAACCCGTTGCCCATGCCAGGATTCGAACTCCGTGTCGTCCAGCCCGTAGACTACACTTTCAAGGATCATGCGGTTTTCCATGGACCTCTAGACTCTTGAAGTACGTTCCTTCGAAACGTCGGGCACCACCTACCCAACAACACGACGTCACCTCCCCAGAAGACCTGAATCCACATTTTATTTGAAGCTATCGTGAAATATGTATTTTATGACACGGCTAGGCAATACATTAATTGTAGCACCCACTGTAACTACGGAACAGCAGTGTAAGCACAGGACACGGCGGCTCTTTATACTCAGTAGAAAGTAAAATATTTGTCCCTGTCCACTCCATGAGGACACACAGGGGCAGTAGAGGTATAGCTCCACTCATTCTTAATATCGATACTAGACGGAGATGAGTAAACAACTACATAACTTGGTCGCCGAATGCCGATAGCCAGTGAACAGGAGGGTGGGTGGGCACCACAGACTGGACGTTTTGGAGAAAAGAAAAGTTTCTTGCACTTGTCGACATTCGAACCCCGATACAGCAGTTAAATTAACGGATGGGTTCGAGGTAGGAACAAGAGGGTTTCTGTTTTTACACAGCCTCCAGACCGAAGATGAGACCCTCCCAGCCTCATGTCGAAGGGACAGTTATTTTCCCTGGAAGTAAAGCGGCCGGAGCATAAAACTGACAGTAAGAGTGCGTAGGACTATATTTTTACTTGTCATACGCCTTAAAAGCAGGTTCTTAATTCAGTTTAGGCAAACAATTGTCCTTGTCTATTAATTCATCAAATATAATAATATCAGTCCGCCTCCTAACCTCACAGCGACTGTTATGTCTAAACTTTAGTTTGACAACTCAGTTTCAAACCGTTCTAATGACGGCACGATACTCTCAGGATTACTTCGTTTAGTATCCTGAAAAGAACACAGTTTCAGAAACTGGACCTCTTTCCACCCTCAAGCAAAATTTGGGCGGTACTCCGTCAACTCCAGTCCCATTTAAGCATTCCAAAACTTTAACATGAGGATGGAAATATAACAAGGCTTTGTGTTGTGTCCGAAAGGGCAGGCAGCGACGCAAGGATTCATTCTCTTTGCAGTCTCATAACGACTTCATTTATTTGTTACTCTGCCCGCAAACTTCTAATGTATTTGCAATCACAGACTTAGCATAGATCAAGCTGACGGTCACAACCGAGTGCCTTCCCGCCTTTTCTACCTGATGATGGAAATAAATACCTTTTTCGAAGGATTTGCTTATTTTTCTTTCTTTGTATGGAACGACGGAAAAATTCCAAGAGCTTAGTAGCTCTCCATCTGTTACAGGCTTCAGCATGCTTGTGTCTTCGCTCAAAAGATACCGACCTGTATTAACTGCAATGAATTGACGGCTAATTAGTGGCAACCAGTCCTACAGGCACTAAAAAGAATTATTTCTAGTAATGGTTCGCAAAATAATATCAAAGGACGACTGCGGACTGGACAATTACTGTAGCATCAGTTTGTTTTCACAGCAATAAATTGACAACCAACAAGTCTCTTTCTCTCCCAACTGTCACGTAGCACGTAGCACGTCGAAAAGTACACTTACCGTAACAATATGGCGCACATGATCTCCTTCGTGAAGTGTATGGAATAAATTTGAATTTAAAAAAATGAAACAGAATAATATTAATAAAGTAATACAGAATAATATTAATTAATTAATACAGAAGGACCAAGTACGTATTGTTTTAAACATTGTAACAGCCTTGTAAACTTGTAGTTTTATAGTAACATCGCAAAAACATATACGTATAGTTTTTGGGTAAGTAACGCAATGGTTTCCCTGAAGTTGGTGTACCAAACACCGAAATATATAGGAAGTAATTGGTGATGAATACATGTATTTAACGTGTTATGTGAATCTAGATGGAACAAAGAGAAGTGATTGATCGTATGAATGCGAGGTACGGAAAGCTTCACAATAAAGTAATGGTTGCAGCAGAACCTTATATTAGACTATACAATTTTCATTACATTGATAGATTCATGAGGAAAGAAACTTCGTTTAACAACTATTATCCAGCGACAACCTTCTGTACGTTTGGAACACTACTGCTGAATGCTAAATACACAAATTAAGATAATTAAACTAACTCACTCCGTACAGCAGAGTCCTTGTTGAAAAGTCACTAGTTCCTCCGTTAGTCAAAAAATTCTCCTCGTTTTACGGAATGTGAGGTTAATTACCGCATTCACAAGAGCCCGCCACTTATACCAACCCTGAGCCAGATGAACCCCGTCTTTGTCCGCCCCCACCATTCTTGAACAAACACTTTAATATTAGGCCTACCCTCCCATCTAAGCTTCGATTTTCTAAATGTCCTCTTTCTCACATCTCTCCCTACCAAAACCCTAAATGCACCTCTCCTTTCCACAACAAGCACTACATTTTTCTTTATTTTATCACTCGAACAACATTCGGTGTACAGCACAGATAAGAAGCTCCTCATTGTGCAACTGCACACAGTGTTTACCTCATACGGTACAGTTGTACCTGAGCACGCTATGATGTCACTTGGAAATTGGAGGTATGGTTCCACTCATTCGTAACCTCGAAACTAGATGGAGGTGACCAGTCAGCTTCACGGCCCAGTCGCTTTATTACCAGAGAAAGAACCCACGGTAAGCAACGAATAGGAGTTTAGACACTTTGAAGAACAGAAAAATCCTGCCCTTGCTGGGCATCGATCTACGAATCCATGGTGTTTTAACCCCTAGCCCTACCACAGTACTGACAGAGCTATCGCCTCTCTCCTTTTTCTTATTTATTTCGGAAGCCGTAAAACTTACTGAAGAAGTGTGGGTTGGGGAGGGTAATATGGGGAAGAGCAGAGTGATGATAGCACAATTCAATGTAAAATGTCCTCGTTATTAGTGAATATCAAGAACCAAAATTATATGTACGGGTGTTGCACATTAATTTTTTGGCTGCTCCTAGTACAAACCAAAATAAATAAGAAAATAAATGTCAAACTTACCTAACAAGAAATGGTCTCCCGACTTACCTGAAGAAATAAGAAAAGAATTATGCAACCAAATTTATGTTGTGCAGACGAAAATTAAAATGACAGAAGCCGGAATTTTCGAGGTAACAAGCAGCCGCCAATGCAAATTCGTCATCGCAAAACCCGAAATGGAAGGAACGCTGCACCCATGCACACTTGGTGGGAGGTCCCCTCTGCCGGCGGTACAGTATGCCATGATAAATTCTCGATCATCCTTTGATAAAATTCTATCCAAGAAATATGCAGCTTTTAGAAACGTCATGACGCAACATACTTTATACGAACGTTCACGAGCCAATAGGACTATCGTCTCAACAATAACTACAAGTAAAATTAAACATACAGCATTCTGTGCCAACACAGCAATAGATTATCCAAACCATCTTCTTGTACCTCTGCTGGGCACCATACCATCTTTTGTATACGAGCTCTATCTGCAGTGCCTTTGTAGAAATACACTGTCAGACACTCGTAAAGTATGATTGCATATGGAGATGAACCAAGGAGGAAAAATAAGTGGTACATCCGGAAAGACAGCAACTTGTTTATAAATTATAGGTTTATTTGTTATTTATTTAACGTGACAGTAACTCAGACTTACAGGCCTGTAAGTTCGAAGTGTAGGATGACATTAATTAATAAATTCGATAGAAAATAGAAAGCAGCCGCCTGTGGACTGTTGCAGGTAGGCCTACTCTCTTGGTGTCTCCAGGGGAGGAGACACAGTATGGAAGTCCTGGGCCTATGTAGGCGGTATCCTGATAGACACAGATTTGTAAGGGAGCCATACAAATATGTAAAGGTAAAAGTAAAGCAGTCCCTGTACAGTTTTTCACAGGCCATAATGATTAGGTTGAGGCTCCCAGATTTCAAGAAAATCGGCACTTGAAGGTGGTAAGGTTGCCAGTCCTACACACCGGCCCCATTTAACCCGCAAGAAATATTTCTGGTACTTATTTCTCTAAGAGGCTGAGCCAAACCCAGGGCCGAAAGGATCATGTCAATAAAGATTTCCAATTAAACCATGGGGAATCGAACTCGCGACCTTCTGGCTTGTAATGCAGTACTTCATACAAATACGTAACGAGTTTATTGCCGAAAGGGGCGTCTAGTCTGCAGAAACACTATGTGTTAATAACACAAACATGAGAAAAACATTTTCTGCAATTTGCGTTCTGCAAAGAGGTCAGTGTATCAGTCGCAACCACCATCAATACCAAAACCATTATCATCATCGTCATCATCATAATCACCACCATCATCATCATCGACGACGACGACAACAACAACTTTCTCCCGGTTTGCTCCTGATCCTCACAACACATCAACCTATGACTGTGAAACTCTGGACACTCCATGGAGGCAACATCGACCTACCAAAACACCCCACCATCACAAGCCACAAGAGAAAAGAACTCAGACGCGCCATCTCACAGGGCCATCAAGAGTGATGGCTCATTTGTCTCATATGTCGTACTTAAGACTTTGCATCTTACTTTAATTTCTTCTGCACAGAAAATAGACTTGAGAGACGGCGCTGTTCCCTGTGTCCCCCTTTTCAACGGTTGAGCCAGGGGACACATTTTGACGAAGCCTGTTATGATCGCCATGGCACCGATCTCCACTCCAATACCTTAATTTTTTTAGTTTACAATAAGTAATAATAAAATGGCAGACGCGCGAACTTGTGAAGTGACAGCGAAAATAGTGTTTCTGAATCTATGTCCCGGAAATAACGCACGTTATTAGATCTTTGAAAAAATTGTAACTCCTGTTGACAATCTTTAAAACACAAAATAAAAACGTGAGTGCTTAATCTTAATAAATACTGAAGCAATAAAGCGAGACACACGTTGACCGACCACTGCCACCGAGTGGAAACCCAACTGCAGCAAATAAATATTATAGCATAACTCCGATTCAGAAATGTACCACACACGTACCTACCGTTGTATATAAATATTGTTTTTAAGTAAAAAATTACAAAATTTCCCCAGCTAATTTTTGTGGTTACATAAAATTTAGCAAATCCGGAATATGCTCCTCAATTATAAATTTTCACGGATATAAGATAAAATAAATTTCAGTAAGGGCAATAAAAATGTGTGAAAGTAGAAATGTATGCAACAGGAAAAGGGGCTTTGTGATTTTCTGCGATCTAAACGTCTTTGAGCAAACGGTCCAGCAAACATTATTAAGTTAAAACTGAATACATTAAAGAAGTGTGGAACGTGAACTCCAACCACATTTAAGGCCCAGAGACTTCACACTTTTGCCACTGAATGTGTTTACGGATTTCAGTAAAATCAGCCCTTAGCCAGTTTTTTTAGCCATAATTATCCTACCGTTTTTTAAGAGATTTATTGTACAGTGAGTATATACAGTATGTAAAAGGATAAATTACAAAATTGTTCTTGCAACCAATTTTGATAAATATTTACACTATGATGCAAGTAGAACTCAATAATATGTATGTAAATATAGGTGCAAATAACGGCAGTGTAAAATTATGAACAAAAAGTCACTGCTATTTCCGGTAAGCTAATTAAAGCAGCATATGCTTCGTACGTTTATGTTTATATGTTTTGTAAAAGTTAGTCAAGTCGGCTAAAGTATAATTTCCTATTTGATGAACAAGGTTTTGGGGTGTAAGGGGCAATGAGCGAAAAATTTATCAGTAAGGCGGTGGATGAGAACGGGGATGGGCTCGATGTATAGAGAGTTGTGTTCTACTGGTATTTGTTAGAGAATTAGCGTGTTCTGTGCGGGGAGTGAAACAAGGTTCAAATATTATTTAGTTTGGGGTCTCACCTTGGAGGGTAAAAGGAATATAATAAAGTGTGTCTCAGTAATTTGCTCTTTTAGTCTAGCGGACTTTTCATTCGATTTATTACTACGAGTAAATCAGAATTCCAGTCATTAGTCCTGTGCTAGCCGTGGACACTTACAGTGCCCTGATATTATTAATTGGTTATATTCCCTCTGCCTCATTAGTGTAATAACTCGAAACCTGTCTTAATTGTATCGTCTGTGATTTGTCGACCAAGAGAATGGGTGTAGGTACATCAGAGCGCTTCTCCATTGCCGGCAATTACATAAATCATGGATAGCAACATTTTGTTCAGGTTGGAAGAAATCTTCCATGGAAACATTTCGTACACGAGTGTTCTGATGTGGATGAGAGTTTCGGACAGTTTATAAAGCAGACAATGGTTAATATTTTACTGTCAGTTCCTAAAACATATGTCTAAAACAAAGTGAAGTAAATTTGTCCTTTAGCAGGCCATAAATGTGTAAGTAGGACTTGGAATATAGATCTACTCATTCTTAACTAATGCACTAAATGGAAGTGACCTTTTAGCTTCACGACCTGGGCTTTCTAGCTCCAGGGAAAGAGCTTCCGGTAACAACTGTGTAGCAGTCTGGAAGCTTTCAAGAAGACAAAAATCTCTTACTTCTGTAGGGTATTAAATCACGATACTTCGATCGTCCAGCCCGTAGCCTAGTCACTACACCAACTGAGCTATTGTTGCCCCTAATGACACAAATGGGAGCTCCATATTCGGAACTGTGCCACCTTTAGCCTTGTCACTATATATAAATGCTATCTCTTTTCAGACGGAAGTAAGCCTATGTACAGCAAAGCTTAATGTTTATCACAATTACCTCCCAATGAGAAATTCTTTCTGCCTAATAACGAACACATTAGCTTCATCTCACAGTTAAAGAAAAACTTGCATGTTGCGCGCGCGATCCAGAATTAATTATACAATTCGAAGCGAAGAAACAAACATTTTATTGGCGCTGTTGAAGAGAGTATTAATCTCTCGTTAAAGTTTAGCTACGTAGGATGTTAAGTACATATTATTTTACAACACACTTCGTTAAACAAACACAATGACCAACATACCTGCAAACGTAAGGGTGGGATGTCAAAATTCCACTAACGAGGGACAGTATAATCGCCAAAAGGTCCTACAGCTGAGATATTTAATATTTGTTAGGCACCTTGGATGCTCTACAGCAAGCAGTGACAGGCAACTGAGGGAAGATTTACGTGCTCGGTCGTGCTGGATGCCTCCGGCTTTGGGCGTTAAGATGATCTAGCGTTCAGGTGTGCTGTGTACCCTCTTAAGATCTTGTAATAAACTGAGGCATCGGCCGGCACTCCTTTTACATCAGGGTTCTACCGCCTCTTAAAACGGATGGCGTGATAACCCAGAACACCACGACCAAAATAGTTACACGTTTACCCATGCACGTATGCGCATACACAAACTTATATATATGTAGGCGTACACATAACTATGTCTAGTTACGGTGCGGAGGTCCTCTAAACTTCACCGATAATCCACATGTTCTTCGGCAGTTCACAATATTTGTGACTGTAACGACTGGTGGTGAACGGGTGTCGACTTTTCGAGGGATCCTAGTGTCCTCATTTTCGAGGTCAGCGCAACACTCTTTGGATTGCGTGACCGTGAAGATGACCCCACTACCTTCCTTCGAAACTTCGGTAAATATTTACCAGTCGACACGGCGTGACATTCCAGAAGATTTCAAGACAGAGTTCCTGTTCATTTGAAAGTGCAGATACTTTGAAACAACGGCCTTGAAAATGTTTTGGAGGTAAGCCGTCGTTTGAGGGTCCAATACCAACTAACAGAACCAGCCATAAATTACGTCAGTCGAGAACATATTTCAGTCATTCCTTATAGTCCTCTCCAGCCATGGTCAACTTTATTGCCTTCTTAGTCGACTGTCTCTTAAATTATTTACAAATTTAAACAAAGAAGTGGCCGACATTAATGTCCTACTAAACTCTGACAAAACAGAGTCCCGGTCACATGTCACTTCAGAGATGGAGATAACGGCTTTCTTGTAGGTCACGTCTGTAACATGCGCGCCATCAAGCCGAGCGGTCTGGAATACGCGAGAGTGTCAACTCTGTACTGGCTACTAGCACTTTGTGTTAACCTCCGGGAGAGCTCGCGTGTAGCCAGGGGCGTGAGTAATGAGCTCGGGACAACAGGAGGAGGAGGAGGAGGAGGGAGGGGGGAATCCGGTGCCCCAAGCCTGAGATCCCTCTACTACCTTTACACAACCACATTTAACCGAACATATTATGAATTTTGTAGCTCATTTTATGGAGAATGATGGCTAAATTAGTAACACTTGTATTCGGAAGCTTACCGGTTCGAACCTTGGCCAATGCACTCACTATACTAAGGCATTTCGTGGTTTTCCTCAGCCATTTAAAAGAAATTCCAGGACAGTCCACGACCTCTTGTTGTTCACAACTTTTCCAGGTCATCGTCTACTACCCATTCTACCATCCAGTGCTACGTATTTTACCCAAAGCGTCGTTAAGTAAACCACAATAAATATGTAGATGGCCCTGCGTTCATGTTTTATATGTAATAGCCGATCCCAGTGGCCGCGCGGTCTAAGGTCACGGGTCTGCGACCGCTCGCTTCCTGGGATGCGGACTCGAATCCAGCCTAGGGCATGGATGTCTATCTTGTGAGTGTTGTGTTGTCAGGTAAACAAGGCCTTTGTATCCTCCAACACGAATAATCGGTTATTCTTTGCTGGGGTGCAGCATTGTGTTAAGCTGCTGAGAGGTGGAGGAGGATAAAATCCACGCTTCAGCAGTTCAATGGTGGGACCCTGTAACAATTCTAGGGGTGTTCGCCAAACAACTGGGAAAAACAGCTGTTAGCTGCATCATGTACGTCCGTCCATTTATCTGCATGAATGAACTCGCCTTCCACTGGACGGAATTTCGTGAGATTTTATGTTGAGAATTTTAGTAAAATGTGTCAATCTGATTCAAGTTTCGTTAAAATCTGAAAAAAATAACAGACCTTTCTGTATGGCAGACCTACGTAGTTTTATGCTATATCGCCGTTTACGAGTCGAGTACAGAAACTACAGTACAGCAAAGCAAGAGCGGCAGAGGAAACAGCTGACGATATGAAAACAATATGGCGCCCTCTACTAACGCATTGACCTAGAGGCACTCTCACGTTAAGTTCCTACACAGTTATTGGTTTTCTTCTTCACGCGATGCGCATGCAGCATAATTAAAGCAAATGCCAAAGTGCCGTCATAATATTTAATATTCATTGCTCGTATCTGGCAATATGAAACTCGGTACGTAGACAGATTATGAAGATAGCGACAAACTCAGTAAGGAATATGGTTTGTAAGCCAGGAATAATAAAATATTTCGAAGGGTTGAAACCCGGAGAATAGGATAAATTGAACACAGACAGACACCACATACACGAGTCATTACGTTCTTAAAAGCACAATAATTACCAGTAATAACACACCGTGTTAATAGCAACAACATTCAGTAACTTATCTACAATAGTAAACAATAACAAAAAAGGTGTTCCAATGGATTGACTGGTATGGTCATCTGAGTGGAATCCAGGATGCACAAATACGTATGTATGTTGCGTATCTTGTTATTTGTCACGGACACAGAGAAAAAGCACAGAAATTAACCACAACCATGGCTCGTCTTGAAACAATATTATTTGTTGAGCTTACCAAGAAATTCCCTGCATTTTACAGAAAATGATACTTATTGACCATAACCACAAACACCTGTCATTACACCCTTTCCTCAGCGAATTGAATTCAGTCCACACAACTTCACATTCCACATTTAATCCCTAAGTCTTCCAAGTGTCTTTTAACATTTTCAAGTCACATATTCGTGTGTATGTTTTTTCATCCGCATGCATGCTATGTGTCCACCCCACCTCATATTTTTTAATTTGATCACCCTAATAATGTGGAGTAAAAGGACAAATAATGACATGCCTCATTATGCCATTTTCTCCAGCTTCTTCTTGGGCCATAACATCTTTTTCAAGCCCCTTGATCTCACACACCCGCAATATATTCCTACCTTAATAGGCACAAAACCAATATTTTACAAAACAACAGGCATAATGAGGGTAGACTTTTGTACGTACTCATATAGTGGCTAGATTTTATATTAACTAATTTTAACGCGTTTTTTCCTCTTCGTACAATGTTTCGGGGATTGAACAAAACAAGCTACATGTTACAAAACACCAGCACTGCCAAACCAAATTTCACTCAGTTGTGTAAAGACCGCAATTAGAAAAGTTTTACAGTGAATCAAATATAGTTAACGTAATAAAATCCAGTAGACTGAGGTGGGCGGGCCGTGTGCGAATGGATGAAAACGAATTACCTAAAAAGATATTATAGACAAACCCTGGAGGTCAGCGAGGACGTGGCCGACTGAAATCAAGGTGGATTGACGGGGTAGAAGAAGACGCAAGAATACTGGGTTGTAGAAACTGGTTGGAGGCTGCCCAGGATAGAGGTCGCGGGCGACATTTGCTTGAGAAGCCCAAGGCTCACCCAAGGCTAGAGCCGATGATGATTATATAAAGACCGTAGTTCAGTTTCCGCAGTCGAAATTTTTCCCTCCATTTCGTCAAAGCCAAGGTGTTTCGCCACCTAGTGTGGCATAGCCTGCCATAAATCCAACCCCTCTTCCGTACCTAGGGGTACGTAGATTCCTACTCTACTCTACCCTGGGTCACGTGGGAGGCAATAACAGGTGTGGAGGGTATACCCTATTGGGGGTTGCTACGACACACGATGGCTAACGGGACTCTGGTCTACACAAGCCAAGGTGGAAGGTATTGTGCCGAGGGCTGCATGGCACTGGGGTAGAGATAGCAGTGTCGTTAACGATCCCCTTGAGGAACTAGGCCGCACCCCATTGTGTGTAGGCCTTCCGTCTTCGTGGGGCTCCGTGGAGGATGACTTTATGTTTTTCACCATTTTGTAGGAGGGCTGCTTGTTTGGGGAGTCTAGAAGACATAAATGAATAGATAGACCAGTGGCTGTGGTGACGGAGTATCTCTGTCCATAGGGATCCTGTTTGGGAACATGGAGGGGTCTTCCTTACCAGGGACTCTGAGGGAAAGACGAATTTTCAGGGGATGAAATGTAGAAGGTTCGGTAAACGGGAGTCTCTCTCTCTCTCTCTCTCTCTCTTTCCGTAGGGGTCCCGTTGGGAAACCTGGGAAGGGGGTCCGTTTACAGGGAACTGTGATAGTGGAAGGAGGGCTCTGGAAATAGAGCATCTCTCTTTACGGAAGCTCAGTTAGGGGAACGTGGAGGCGTGAAAGAAGGCTCTGGAGATAGGCACCTCTTTCCATGGTGGCGTCGTTGGGAAACCTGGGAGAGTGCTCCTATGCCGGGGTCTTATGTGTGGAAGAAGGTTCTGGGATTGGTGTCTCTCTATACAGGGCCCCGTTGGGGAACCTGGGGAGGTGAGTCTGTCTACAGGGAACTTTGAGAATTCGCTGAAGGGCTCTGTCTATGGAGCATCTGCCTTTACTGGAGCTCTCTTACTGGAACCTGGAGGGAGCGGCTCCTTTGCTGGGGACCCTCTAGGTCATGAAAGGAAGGCTCTGGAGACGGGCATCTGTCTTCATGGGAACTCAGCCGGGCAACCTGGAGTGGGCTCATCTACCAGGGACTTTGAGAGATGGTTGTAATGGGCTCTGGAGGTGGAGCATCTCTCTCTATGGGAGCTCTGTGAAGGAAACCAGGAGGGAGGGCTCCCTTGCTGGTGACCCTGAAGGATAGGTAGAAAAGGCTCTGGAGATGGGCATCTATTTCTATACCCGCTATGGAACATGGAAGGGGGAGATAGATGAAGGGGCTCTATGAATGGGGCGTCTCCTCTGAAGAGGGTCAGTGCGGAGGGCCTCTAAGGAGGGCTCCTTTACTGAGGACTCTGGAATATAAGTTAAGAAAGGCTCTGGATAAGGTAATCTCTCTCTGTAGTGACCCCTTAACGTCCGAGGGGAACCTGGAATGAGGAGGGGGCTCATACACCGGGGACTTTGAATGACGAATGAACGAGGGCTCTAGGAACGGGGCATTTCTCTCCGAGGGGACTATATGGGGGGTACCTGGAGGGTGGGTTCATTTACTGGGGACCCCAAAAGATATGTTCAGTAAGGCTCTGGAATGTGCGTCTGTTTCGATATGGGTCCCGCTTTTAGGGAACACGGAGGGACAATCTTTTCTTAGGACCTTTGAGACAAAGAGATACTAGTATATCAAGAGATATGTAAAAATGTCCTGTAAGCTGGTATCTCTCTCCATAGGGGTCCCGTTGGGATTCTGGAGGGGATTCGCTTGCCGGGACTTTCTTG
>JGI24700J35501_10930632_pt1 | contig 17105 bp, 10 predicted proteins | sample TergutTh196P1_FD_35501 | JGI IMG/M metagenome (IMG submission 35501)
ATATATATATATATATATATATATATATATATATATATATTACTACTATCAACACTGAGTAATAGGAAATTTACGGAAATGAAGAACAGTTGTCATCATTTGATACGTGTCTATACATCTATGAATGGTAGATACGTTCCTGAAATGAATTTTTAGAGAAAATAAATTTTTGGTAATTAATAAGTAATCTGACTGCAAGCCGTAACTTCCCCTTTATGTTGCTACACGTCAATCACTTTATGTTCAGCGTACTGTATAGCGGAGTTGTGGGCACTGGAGGGGTGAGGACAGCAGTCATGTTAGTTTCTGAGTTTTCAGGTACTCACTGTGGAGAATGTCATGTAATTACAGTATTGTGTGATGTGACGTAGCTCACGTTTGTAAGTTGGGCAGATCAGCGTTCGGGTGTAAAAGCAACGTTAAATTTCAGAGTTGCAAGAAATTCTTGGTTTTTAATTTCGACAACAAAAGTTCGGAAATAAATCAGAAAAACACTAAACGGTTAGTTCTTATGTGAAATAAAATTTTATTTAGTGTAAGACAGTTAAACATTTCATCAAACCTACATCATGTCTGCCTGTGCGGTCATGAACAAAATTTTAAAAAATCTATAAATAAATGAAACGAATAACAGTATGAATAAAAATGTGCTTTAGTAAGGATAACTTTCATTTTTTAACATGTAGAAGACAAAAAAATTGTAATTATATATAAATGCATAATATAATGTATATGTAAACCTACATATAATACAAAATAATTATTTTCTAAATAATTTTTGGGACGATATTAGGAATTAAATAATATGCCCCCATTTTATTTAAAATTATTAAGAGAATTAATAAGTAATAATTTATTTCGAAACATGTTGCTCAATCAGACAGATTGAACCTATCGTCCATTAAAAAATCAGTTGTGTTGAGAATTATATTAATTTCATTTATTCATGTAACTGACAGAGAACGGAATATCACACACAAATATCGGGAAAATATTACAAGAAATACACAGATCACCGGTGCAGTGGTAACATTGGGATTACGACATCCACAACAGTTAAACTGACAAAACGTAACAGAATTTTTCTCAGGATTTCCATGAAGAATAACTGAAATGGAACACCGCCTGTTTCCAACAGATTGATTCTAGTTAAATTTTATGAACTAAAATTATTTTTGATAAAACATTATGTTTGCTACTAAGAGCGTCGTTATTTACACTTCAGGGAAATAAGATCAATCATTACAGAAATATAAAGGATACACATTTATGTTAGGGAAATCTGCGCTGTCAAATTTTAAACCCATTAGTGCGTGCAAATCAAAATCACGTACAGGTAGTTCACTGAGTCCATAAATCTGTGTGATGTAGGTGAGCACTTCAGTAACACAAAGTAACCAACAATCAATCTTCTACTTGAAAATAAGTACCGACCCAATGCCAAATTAGGTGTAAGAGAAATTCTGTGGAAAATTCCGCAGAAGAAATGTGCGAACAAACAGGCTAAGAAGAGTGAAATTTCAATTATGAAACCACTTCAATTCACACAGACGTGGATTTCAATGGTGTCTTTTAAAAGCTTTCGACAGCGAGTATACCATTTGAATTTATGTTCGCTTTGTCTGATTATAAAAATTAATCGTTACGAAGGCGAATATAACCGATCAAGTGAATTTGGAATCAGTATATATTTACTCGCTACCTTTTAGTTAGATTATTATTTCTCAATTAAACTTGGTTAGAGTAAATAATACAAATAGTTAATATAATACAATCACGAAATAAAATTATTGAGTTCTTCTCTGACGTGACAAAATATCTAGAAACGGATTTCCCAGCTTTTTCTTTCCTACATGTTATAGTCTTATACAGCTAAATATATAGCAGCTGGCAAGTGAACCGCCTGGAGGGATGTAGTTTGCCAAGTTCTGTGTAAACCACGCCATTATTAAAAATTTCTTAGCTGCAGACATATTATCCAATTCACAATCTTTTTCTTAATACACGATTGTACAACAACTCGAACATAAAGCAGAGGGCACTTAGACACCAGCCCATCAATAGGAGATAGAAGGCAGGTTGCATTTGATACAGGTTGAAGCTGTAATATCCATCAAGTGGGTGAACGATAGCTATCTTCCGAGATTTTAACTTGAGCACGTCCATGGACATGGAAATCCAGTAGTTGTACAGACCTGCTTCAACCACAAGATCAATAATTTCATTAACTCGCCTCAACAGTGGGTCTCCATGAAACATTGCCATTGTTAGGCCGGTTTTAAAAACTACCCCGTCTTCTAACCTACACAGCAAGGATACAGAATTCTCGCCAACAAAATCACCAGTAGCGTATTTTTCTTCAGCAATCTTATCAACCAACAAAATTGACACATTCTTCTGATAGTTTGCCCAGTTTACACAAATCTCATACGATGGACAAATCACACGATTTTGTTTTACTTTTGATATTTCCGTTTCGTCACCATTCTCGATAATTGAACTGTATTCTGGTGGGTAGGCAAGTTTAATACCTGATGCGAACAGCTCGTCCATGTTTTGAATTGGTGTTTTGTACCCTGAGTCAATAAGAAACGTTGTGAGAAATGCCTGGAACACTGTGCTGAAAGCCAGAGAGAAACACACCCAGGCGAGGTACAGCGAACGTAGTGACGATGCGCGTGGCATCGTTGACACTGACACCCCTAGAATGACAGCCCAGAGGTTCGTCAACGAACTTGTCAGTGTCTTGTACCCTTGCCACTCCGACGTTCAGCTGTATCGCCCAACAACTGTAGTCGAAATGGCCGTAATCACCATCGATATAATCAGAACTAACCACAGTTCCACAGAGAGTATTCTAAAGATGCTGCTCCATCTTGGATATTTGACAGAACATGGTACATACCAGCGGTAACTCACCGTGTAGTAGGTATGTGTGGTATCAAAATATGATACATTCAAATCATTTCTTCCCAGACCACCTAAAATCATATAAGTTCGTTTTGCAAACATAGCCCCAACTAATTCATCTACCAAATCTACGTCCTTTCCAAACCCTTCTGGAGTAGGTACATGAACAAACTCCATGTTCATCTGTTCATAAACGACCTTAAATAAATCCCACTCCAAGCCTTCTATATACTTCTTAACATTTAAATTGGGATCATTGTAATAAACATAATTGGTAGTAAAATACCAATTACCGTTCATTACAACTGCTTTCATAGGACATCTGTTGAGGCTGTTACTGATCTTTCCTGGAAACAAGTCACTGTTCTTGGTGAAGTGTCCATGTGCAGAAATTACCCAAGTGTCTAGTAGGGTGATATCGTTCACTTCAGTACAAGGACCTGAGCTCTGATATGGAAACCAAGTGTACACTCCCAATTTCATGCCTGCATCTACATCATTAACGTTTATCGATCTTCTATATTCTTTGTCTGTTACATAATTCTCCTGGCTTACGATAATGCAGTTATATATTCTTATTTTTGAGAAACGATCAAATATTTCCATTCTTTGCGACAATGAGAATTCATTTGCTCCAGCCACAACAAACCGAGCTTCAGAATTCCATAATCTTGTGTACCTGAATGTTTCTTCAGCTAGCCCATTAATTTGAGCCTTAAAACTCTCGATATTCCCATCTGGTATTAATATAATGTAACTACCATCTCTATCTATGAAGTCTGATTTATCCGGTATACTAATATTACCATCAACAGTAACGACAGGCCAGATAAAATTCCTGTGAATCTCTGCACTAAATTCCTGTTGCACATCTCTGTATTTAGCAGACGATGATATCACCATAGATCGCCCTGGTGGGAAATATTTGTTGCTGATGTATGTCAGACAGCGTACTAAGTGGATTTCCTGCAAATTAAGAGATGTAGATTGCAGCAATGCTCCATTCGCACTTGCGCTGGACAGCAATATCACCAACAGGATGACTTCAACTTTTACACTCTGCAAAATAAACAAAACACTTTCAGTTGCTCACTACCCTGTATTCCTCTATTTATTGTATGGTTTAAATACCTATACCAGTTTCAAGAATTTGACGCTGGGAATGAGGTTAATTCTCGAGGGTTTTTCCTTTTCTGTATTAGTGGATTTTTTAATTTTAATGGTTTCTTGTCACATTTTCTCTTTCACTTTCCTAAATTAAGAAACTGTTAACTTCTAATTAAAGAGCAATTCCACTGAATTGAAAAGAGTTATTATTTTCAATATTATTGGACTATAATCAATATTGAACCATCTTATAAAACAATAGTTATAAAAAATCCGAAACTTAAGATGTGTTTCACCATTTGAAAGTGTTTATTTTAATATTATAAGGAGGGATTATTAAATTCTTTATTGGATCTGGAAATACGTTGTTAGGATTTGACAAAGCAAACAAAGTTTACCCATTTTTTAAAATAAAAATCCATTATTCTTCCGATGTTCGATCCTGCAGATGTAAGCAATACTACCGTGCAGAAAGTCTCTTTTACCAGATTATACAATGCCACACCCCACAAGGCTTGAATCAGGAACTGCAAACTTGCCTTCCACTCTCTTTCTCACCGCTTTCAGCTACACACTGTGACCGATACATGCTGACAGTTGCACTGATTATTGATTTATTTACATGTTTGGAAACCTGTTGCCACGTAACATCGACGATGGAAATTGTTATTGATATTGAACAATAACTGGCTGGAGTTACTAAAAGAACCTAATATCGACGTAGTACCGCAAGTCACTACAAGATGTCACTAGAGGGCAGAAACACCTACGCTGCACATCCATTTCATTGTTCCACGGTCATAATCTCCAAAATTACAATTGATAGAAAGATGAATTTCTTGCACATTTGTCAGAACCTACTGGGTGTCAAGTGCGCATTTCTCATGACGGTTGCAACAGTATGTTAAATTATTGGCAGGGAACGTCGAATGAACTAAATTTATGGAGTGTTCAATACATAATAAACTTTAGAAAATTAGATCGATATTAATAAAGATTTAAACACTAGAAGACGTGAAAGAATTTTGCTTCACGAATTACCACGGAGGGGTTGGCAGAGAAAATCTCTCTGACAAATGGCTGAATAGTGGAATTCAGCCTCGGTTCTTTGTCTGATTTCTCAGCAGCAGGCATCTATTTTCTAGTCCCTGCCGTGAAAACAGCTCTCAGACATAGAATACTTTACAATGGCTAGTACATAAAATGATCAAAATTACATTGTACAATGAAAATAAGGCAATTGTCTAAACTCCAGAAGCGACTGAAACCTTATGCATCTAAATGTCAGAATTGAAAGTTGGGAACTTAATAGAAATAGAGAAGTATAAGTGTTATTTCACAAGCAACAATGTGTCGTTTATAGCGTAAACTAAAACTTACAAATGTTCTTAAATTACTGAATTCTAAGAACTCAGTTATAATAATTCAGTGGAAGTGTAGGTTAATTAATTCATTCAAAATTTCCTTTAAATTATCGTGGGATTAAAATCATATATTTTGCTGTGTTCAACTCTTCTTTATTAAATAGTATAAACCAACACATACTGTGTTTAAAAGAATGTATTTTTAGAAAGGGGAGGTTCTGATACAACATAATGATCAACATCGAACACGAGCGCACCCGGTAAGCATCAGTTGCGAGGAGACTTTTAACAAATTTAGAACATAAAAAACTAAAATAATTTTGCATTGTGTCAAATTGAAATACGTAGATTTGCAATGGACTGAAGTTTAAAAAAAAAGGACCTAGAGAACGACAAAAAGCAAGATGGTTCTCAAACACAAAGTAAGAAGAAACACATAACAATATATAGAAAATTAAAATTAATATTAACACAACTCACAAAACAGTAGTTAAAAAAAATCCGAAAATTGATATGCGTTTCAGTATATAAAAGTTTTTATTTTCATAATAAGAGGGGGATTGAGAAAATCTTTATTGGATCTTGAAATAAATAGTTAGGATTTGATAAAGCAAGTAAAAATTACCAAATTTAAATAAAAAATCCATTATTCTTCCACTGTTCGATCTTGAAGATGTAAGCAATATTCCCCTGCGGAAAGTCGCCCTTTACCAGTTGAAACAGTGCCACATACCACTAAGCTTGAATCAGGACTTCAAAACTTCACTTTAATTTCCTTTCACTCCGCTTACAGTTATACAGTGCGAATGATATATGCTCACAATTTCACAAATTGTTGATTTATTTATGTGTTTGGAAAACTGTTGCAACGTAACTTCGAAGAATGCCGGTCCCAGTGGCCGCGCGGTCTAAGGCGTAGGTCCTCGGCCGCTCGCCTGCTGGGATTGTGGTTTCGAATCCCACCGGGGCATGGATGTTTGTCAGTTGTGAGCCTTGTGTGTTGTCAGGTAGATGTCTCTGCGACAGGCTGATCATTCGTACAGAGGAGTCCTATCGACTGTGGCGCGTCGTTGTGTGTGATCAAGAAACCTCAAAAACGAGGAGGCTAAAGCCCTCTACTGGGTTGTGGAAAATACAAACACAATGGGTTGTAACGCCAGGAAAACAAACAAACAAACATCTTCGAAGAATGCAAAGTGTCATTGATATTGAAAAATGATTGGCAGGAATCAGTGCGAGAACCTGATGTCGACGTGGTGCTGCATGTTACTACAAGATGTCACTACAGCACACAGCCACCTACGCTGCACATTCATCTCAAAGTTCCACAGCCGTGAACTGCAAATTAACAACTGATAGAGAGACCGAATTCAGGCAAATTCGTCGGTACCTACTGCTTTTAAAGCTCGCATTTCTCTTATAGGCTACAGCAGCTTGTGACGTTGTTGTCAAGGAATGTCGAATGATCTTAATTTATGGAGTGTCGAATTCATAATAAAGAGAGGATAATTCTTCAGATCTTTATAAGATTTTAGAGAGGAAATGTTGTAAGAGGATTTTGCCCCCAAATATTTCCACGTATATGGTGGAAACAAAAACTCTCTGGCAAATGGTTCAACAGTGTTGTTCAGCCTCGCTTCTTTCTCTAACTTCGCGGCAACCATCGTTTTTCTATTCCCTGCAGTGTAAAGCACCCTCAGACAAAGAACACATTACATTAACAAGTACATAAAAATGATCGCTGTACTACGCAAAACCTATCGTTAAACCTTTGAATCTGACTGTCAGAACTGAATGTTGCGTCCGTATGACAAATGGAGCAATATTAGTGCCATTTTACATGCAATATTGTGTAGGTTTAGCGTAAAGTAAAACGCACAATTGTTCTGAATTTGCTGAAATTTGAAACCTCAAATCTAAGTAAACAGTAAAATTGTAGGGTTAATTAATTAATTCATAACTTCCTTTAAAATATCGTGGGATTAATACCGAATATGATTCCTTGTTTAACTCTAATCAATTAAAAGTATAAATCCCCACATACTGTGTATGAAAGAAGGTGTGTTGATGGGACTCTTCTGGTACACCACATTTTATTGACCGATATATTGCAATGAATTTTCCGCTGACAGAACCTTTAGGGAGAGTTTGGGAGTTTTTTTTGAAAATCATTTATATCTAAAACAATTTGATAAATAAATTGCAATAAAAATTTAGTAAACATTAATGGATTCTGCAGAATATTTTACTTTAAGATGACTACGGAAAAACACCACTGACCTCAATATTAACAGCATAATTACGTATAATATTTACATAGAATAATTTTGAAAAATCCAAAAACTCAAGTAATGCAGATAGTAATATTCCCAATATAAAAAATGTATTTTAAATTTTTAAGTCTACAAAACGAATGTCATTCAGAAACGGTTCACACTTTCTTACACATCAGTACTATGTATGCGGTACAGTACGATTTAATTATTGAGTTTAATGAACAAATATGAAATAGGACTAAAAATAAAGTTACTTTAATGGCACGTGGGTAACTTCCTGAATCTGCGGTATTTCATTTATCAAAATTGTTAAATTATTTGAGGCATATTGTTTATTTAGGTTAATAGAAAACATCTCGGTGTGTTACAAATTACAAATTTTGGTCGAAAAAGCCTGCATTCTCAATCAGATACTTCTGATAGAAAACATAAATTTTTTTGAAAAAAATTACAATTTTAAAAATATATCATCTGAATGAAAATATAAGTTGTTTTCGACTGAATGTTTCTTAATTTTTCTTGTATATTTAGATATATATTTAAATAAATAAGCAAGAATAACACACTGATTGCCTCGACATTTAACTGTTTTTTTTCTCCATAATAAATAAACAATGTTTCGAGAGGCTTTTCATCTTACAATAAGATGTAAATTACTCTACAAAAAAAGGTTTCAGAATTGTTACTGGGGCAAAAATAATAATTTATTTCGAGATCCTCATAGGAGATAATAGGTTTTACCGCTCTCATGAGAATAAATATACTCAACATGATCCTAATTGGAAACATATATTAAATTTAAAAAAAAAGTTATCTGTAGAATCAAGTAAAATAATGAATAAGCACCATCTTCATAGACCAATTTCTAATCATGAATCTATAGTAGATCAATGACCAAAGAATAGCAGTCAAAAACACAACTATATTTTTATGTACAATAGCATACCAACTACATGTTTCGGCCGTTTCCTAACTAGCCATCATCAGGTTGGATACAATGTCGGAGGAACTACATACCTACTTAAATACAGTCATTGGTGACAGTGTGAGTGCAGTGTAAGAAGGGGGACGAGATCTCGTTTACAACAGTAGGGCGTGCATAGTATGTTTATTATTAGTAGGTTGTGTTTTCCCAAGTGGCGTCATTGGTGTCCGGGGGTGGCCTGGGTGTCACAATGGTCTGTTGTTGTGGCCGTGTAGTCATCCGATTTGAATGAAGTGGCGGCCGCAGGTAGGAGGTGTGGTGGTCCGACTAAGTGAAAGAGGAATACAGTATATATTTCTGTGGGGGTTTATTTAGTATGGCAGTAATGTGTGTCGGGTTACTTACAGAATTAATGTTGATCTTCGGTCTGAGCTGATGCAGTTCGTGTCAAATAAAATCCCTTTTCACAGCTGTAACTGTTGCTGGTAGGTAATCACAATAATCACCGTATATATCACTGCAGGTGTAAGAGCATCACGACTTATCACTCGGCGTTGTAGTATAACACTATGCCTCACTTATTATAAGTTTGTCGATGTTGTGTGAACTGTTATGTGCACTGTATAGCATCCGGTGTGCCGGTAGTATGGAAAAAACTTCCACTGTGAGGTTGTGGGTATGGTGTGGAAGATGAAATCGGTCGTATCTTATCACCATTCACTGTTGTAGATGCAGTTACTCCAATAAGTGTGGCAAAAGGTTATACGCCTTGTCGAATGGGGAGTACTGATTTTTGTAGCAGGTACGGTGTTTCGTCAGAGACGGGCCAGTGTATGTGGAAGGTATTTTTATGTGTGAAGGGGATCGGGTCTGGGTATATTTAGGGGGTGTGGGGTGTATTCAGTTTTATGAGGGCGTCAAAGATTTTGTTGGGAAAGATGGTATGGTCATCGTTGAGGTGGGTGACGGCTGCATGTGAGATGTGTATATGGAACCTCTCAATGGTGTTTAGATGTGCTCTTTTCCTTTGGTGGTGTAATACCTGCATGGTGTCATTGATGGGACCAAAGGAATGCAAATTATCATGGAGGTGTTTCGCGAAGTTGGAGGTGCGGCTGTTGTGGTGAAAGGCACTTTTGTGTTCGTTATAGCGGGTGTATAATCACTTCCGGTCTGGCCTACATAGGTTTTGTGGCAATCTGGCATGTTAATTTGTAAACGCCTGAAGATATAAACTTGTCTGAGATCGGGATCCTCTGTTTGAGTAACTTTTCTATCGTGTTATTGGTTCGGAATGCTATTTTGGCAAAATTGCAAAATTTCAGTTGTTCAGTACCGAACTTTCCCCTATTCATTGGATAAAATTTTATTCTTTTTGCAGAAAACGCGAAAATACTGTATACTGTATACAGTATACTGTATACTGTATACTGTATATTGTATACAGTATACAGTATACTGTACACTGTATACTGTATACTCCCTCAATATTGCACCATCTATTATCATACATGTTCCTTTCTCATTATCACAGATTGTTATATCCATTTTACCATTATGGATGGTTTGATCAATTCACGCTTTTTGATTCAATAATATGGTAGCCTCTTGGTGTAGTGGTCAGAGCTTCTGGCTACTAATCACAAGGTCCAGGGTTCGATTCCCGGCTCTACCATGGGGAATTTCCTTGTAGGGGGAGGATCCCCGTGGTGACCATGGTCTGGGTAGTTAGTAGATTTAGACTTAAGGTAGAAACCTCAACTACGAGGAGCCAAAAATCAATCAGCAGTTATTGAACTCACGAGACCTCCTCGCTGGAGGGGACCTCATCACGTTAGGGAGTCTACAAGTTAGATTCCCAGACAGCCAGCACATCAGCTCATAGAACACCATTGTACACTGATTGCTGATAAAGGAAAAAAAAAACATGGTTACATTGGCAATTACTTTTTTTTTTAGTTTTGTTACATTATCATACCAGATTTCTTAGTATACTTTTACCCAAATTTTCTTGCATGTGTTTAAGTGCAGTTAACTCACACTCTACCATGTGTCCTAATGTATAGTTCTATTGTCAGTAAAAGCCATGCTGATATGTTGTTTTGTTCTATTTCGTCAAATTCTTGCCTTAGTCAGCCTTTGTCCTTTGTTTCTGTTTGTAATATTTTTGTTGCATGACATTTTGTTTAAAATGTCTGAACGTTTGCTGCTGTTATTTCACTTACCGTCTCGTCTTTCACATCTCACAGCGACTGTCAAAGGAATTTTTTTTTTTAGCAAACAGCTGTCTAGACTTCTAACATACTATTCATACATTAATTTTATTTCCTTTTCTCCTTTGAGGAATCTTCAAAACAAACTTCTGAAAATTCTAAGCGTTCTTTTCTACACTCCTTCATTTTATATCTTCAGTTCTTAAACACACACTTACTGAAATTTTAATTCTTGAATTCCCTTTACTTTCATTTTTCGTGGCCTTTAACTGTATTTAACATTGTTATTGTTATGTGTCTTATATATTTCGTGTTTTATTCAAGTCCTTTTCCATGTATGCACGAGACGTGTCCGAAAAGTAAAGATACAACACGTGTGGGCAGATAGGGAAATTTTTATGCTTATTATGGCAACACTGCCGTCAATCTTTATCCTTTAACTGTGAGCCGTGCTCGTTTGACAATGGTAGAACCGGCTTTGTTTGAGTGAGACGTGTTTGAAATAGCAGAGCCGATTCAAAAATCCCCACAAATGCAAGGTGCCTTCAGTCATAAAATTTCTCAAAGCAAATTTGAACGAGGGATATATTGGACCATCCGCCGTACAGTCTGGACCTCACGACCAGCGATTTCGACTTGTTTCTTCACCTAAAGGAAGAATTTCGACGACGATGATGAGGTGCAAGAAGAAATCATGACTTGGTTCTAAGTGCAGGCGGCAGACTTCTATGACTCGGGGATACAGAAGCTGGTTCGAAGACTTAATAAATGTTTGAACAATGCCGGCGACTACGTTGAAAAATAAAGTTATGTACAGGCAATTCATTCACGGTGTCGCTTTTGTAAATTAGAAATGTTGTACTTGTTTAAGACCTTTGTATCTTTACTTTCTGGACACGTCTCGTAGCTTCAGTTTGTAACAAATTTCTTCCTCCCTCTCTCTTCTTCAGTTGCAGTCAACTTTGTCAGCATTAGGGCGATACATTTGATACAATCTCACTAAGTTTCTATTTTCCATTTCAAGTTATTACTATAATCATACTGTCTCCTACGCCATTTGTATTTAAGTAAGACTCCTTAATATTAAATACTTTACAAACAATATTTATTGATTTTACTTTTAATTTAAAATACTGTATATTAGATTTGATAATCATTTTTAGGTCTATCGTGTTACTAAGAAACCTTCCAACAGCTAAATTCCGCAGTTTTGCAATGAATAAGTAAAGAAGAGTTGCAAGGACTTTGGCATGAAAGTGGATGGAAAATTAAGTATGCCCGCTTGAATTTCTCCTAAAATAAAGAGAATTAGCTTCAATCAATATTTTGGAACAAAGTGATGCTTAATTCCTTACCTGTTAAAGATACGGTATTACAGCTACGTAGGACAAAATATTAAGTATATTTCGGTAAATTCAGATTCAGTGTAGACCGTGGATTAGAGGGAACTGAAGGGTTAATACAGTGTGTAAATTTGTTAGAAGGGCAGTGACATTTGATTTTGCAGAATTGCTAATATTTACAAACAAGACCAGATTATAGGATCAATTAACACGTTTTATTTTTCACATAAAATTTCTTTCCTCCTTCTCTGTTGAATTGTGCCTAAGGGTAAAACATAACCTTTTTGGGTATAATTTCAGGCTTATACATGACTCTAAAAAATATTCAACAACTGTGTAAATAATCTAAAATGAACAAAATATTCCCCATAGAGAATTTGCTGTATGTTATCTCCTACAGTTTATTCATCAAGTTGGATTATTGGACCTATCTTCTTAACAGAAGAAATTTTGTTTTCTTTTTCGTTTATCCGAGAAGAAAAATTTTAAATCTCCAGATCGCAACACATTAATATGTGGTTTCATTGGAAACAAGGATATAAAGTTTCCTTAGGAACAAAAACTGTTTTTTCTACCAAGACATAAATTTGGACCATGTGTACAGGAACTGTAAAACATAAGACAAAATATTTCCTGCATAATTAATAAGGAAATATATTTTTCTTCAGAATTATAACAGGATATTTATTATCATGTCCTTTGTACTTGTAATTGTACTTAATTTGTATACAAGTTTAGAAGCATGTTGCCACGAAAATTAAAATATTTCTGGTTGTCATTTATTTTGAACATTGCCTGCAGTAGCCCCTGCAGAACCCTAATATCTACGTAGTGCCGCACATAATTACGAGATGTCACTAAAGAGCAGAACCACCTACGCTGTACATCCATATCACTGTTCCACAGTCGTGACATCCATATTAACAATTGAGAGACAGACCGAATACAGGCACAATGTTAGTACCTGCTGTGTGTAAAGTTCACAGTTCTACTAAAAGCTGCAACAGTTTGTGAAATATTTGCAAGGGAACGGCGAATAATCCTAATTTATGGATGGTTGAATGCACGATATACGGCAGATAAGTTGCAGATCCTTGTAAAATTTTTAGACAGAAAAAGTCATGCTAGTTGTTTGTTGCAGGTAGTTGCACTAAAGAAATGGCATCAAAGACCTGCCTGGTAAATGGTTGAATCGTTTAGTTTTGCAACGTTCCTTTGTCTGACGTCGAGGAAGCCATAATTTTTCTATTCCCTGTAGTGCTAACCACCATCAGACACAGAATATTTTAGGATGCAAATGCCTAAAAAGATAGACAGATTCCATAGTATTACGCAAAATATGGAGTTTGTGTAAATGCTGGTAGCCACAGAAATTTTGTAGAGTTGAATATTGCAATTGATATTATCGCCCGTATGACAACTATAGCAGTATTAGAGTCATTTCACAAGCAACATGCTTATCTCAATGTGTCTGTCTAATTGTTTCTATAACGTATTGTTTATGTGTGTGTGTGTGTGTGTGTCTAAATGTTTGTGTATATTTTATATGACTATTTTCATGTTTTTTATTTTGTGTGTCTAATTGCATGTGTCTATTTTTGTGTTTATAAATTTGCGCTTATAAATGTATGTATCTATTTATGTGGATCTTATTGCGTTTGCAATTGTGTGGGCCTAATTGAGTATATTTAATTTTGTGTGACAAAATATGCGTAACTAATTCTGTGTGTCCAATTGTGTGTGTCCAATTGTGTGTGTCCAATTGTGTGTGTAAGTATGAATGTCTAAGTTTGTGATGCAGAAACTCAAAACTTAGGATGCATATATTGGAGATAGACCTAGTAGTGACAGCACAAATCAGATAAAATTTTCTAATTTTCTAAGAAATTTTACGTTTTATTACAGATCTAATTTATAAATAAACGACTATTCTATAACTTAATGAACTAATTTTTTATCTAGTTCATTTTGTGTTCCTTCTAATATACCATAAATTTATTTGCCACAATATCCCAAAACTGATTTCTAACTGTAAAGTATGTCTATTAATACTATCATCACTGGTTAATAGACAATTTACAAAAATGAAGAGCAGTTGTCATCATGTGATACGTGTCAATACATATATGGATACTAGATACTCACATTCTTGAAATGAAGTTTTACAGAATACAAATTTTTGGTAATTAATAAGTAATCCCACTATAAGCCGTGGCTTCACTTTTGTGTTGCTACACGTCCATTCCTTTATGTTCAGCGTAATGTTTAGGGGTATTGTGGGCTCTGGTGAAGTGCGGCCAGCAGGCATTTTAGGTTCTGGGGTCCCAGGTACTCACTCTGGAGAATATTATGTAATTACAGCCTTTTGGTAAGAACGTAGCTCACGTGTGTAAGTTGGGCAGACCAGCGTTCGGGTGTAAATGCATTGTTAAATTTCATGGGAGCAGGAAATTGTTGGTTTTTAATTTCGATCACAAAAGTTCGGAAATAAATCAGAAAACACAAAGTTCTAAGTTCTGATGTGAAATAAAATTGTATTTAATGTAAGACAGTGAAACATTTCAGCAAACCTACATCATTTCTTCCTGTGTGCTACATGTCAAGAAACAAAATTTCAACAATATAATAAATGAAATTAATATCAGGCTGAATAAAAGTGTGCTTTATTATGGATATTTTTCGTTTTTTGTAACATGTAGAAGACAAAAAATTTGAATTATATATTAATGCATAATATAATGTATAATCAATTCTACATATAATAAAAAGTAATTATTTTCTAAATAATTTTAATAATTTTAGTAATTAAATATATATGCCCTTTTAATTTTAAATTCGTTAAGAGGATAAAGTAGTAATAATTTATGTCGAAACATATCCCTCAATCGGTCAGATTGACCCCAACGTCCAATAAAAATGCCTTTGTGTTCAGAATGATATTAATTTCATTCATTAATATAGCTAACGCAGAAGGGAATATTACACGTAAAGATCAGGCAAGTTGTTACAAGAAATACGGAGTTCATCGGTGCAGTGGTAACATTGGAATTACGATTTGCACAACAGCTATATTGACAAAACTTTACAAGAATATTCTTAGGATTTCTATGAAGTATACCTGAAATGGAACGCGAACTGTTTCCAACAGATTTCTACAAGGTAAAATTTGTGGACAACAATTAATTTTCATAAATCATTATGTTTGCCAATAACAGCCTCATTAAGTTCTATTCAGGGGAATAAAATCAAACATTACACAAATTTAAAAGGTACACATTTATGTTAGGGAAGTCAGTGCTGTCAAATTCTCAACCCATTAGTGGGTGCAACTGAAATTCATGTAGAGTGTGTTCACTGAATGCCTAACTCTGTGTGATGCCGGTGAGAACTTCAGTAACACAAAGAAACCAATAATCAGTCTGCTACATGAACATCAGTACCGATCGAATTCCAAACTACGTATAAGAGAAATTGTGTGGAAAAATTTTCAGAAGAAATGTGCAAACAAACAGGCAAAAGAATTGAACTTTCAATTAAGAAAACTCTTCCATACATGCAGACGTGAATCACGCCGGTGTCTTTCACAAGCTAATCGCCAGCTAATTTAAAATTTGAATTTATATTCTCCTTGTCGAATTATAAAATTTAATCAATTTTAAGGCTTCTAAAAACGATCAAGTGAATTTGCAATCCGCACGTATTTACTTACTTCTCCCTGGTTAGTTTACTATTTCACAAATAAACTTGCTCAGTGTAAATAATATAAAAGTAATTGCTTTACCATAAACAATTAATTTCTTCAGTACTTCTCTGATGTGTCAAATGAGCTAGAAACGGAATTGCCAGCATTTCCATTCCTACAATTTATAGTCATATATATATATATATATATATGACTATAAATTGTAGGAATTGTAGTTATATATATATATATATGACTATAAATTGTAGGAATTGTAGTTATATATATATATATATAACTGTACAGCAGCTGGCAAGTGAACAGGTTGGGGGGTTGTAGGTGAAAAAGTCCTGTGTAAACCACGCCGTTATTAAAAATTACTTAGCAATACCCATTATCAACTTCACAATCTTTCGTTCAATACACGATGGTACAACAACTCGACCATAAAATAAAAGGCACTTATACAACAACCCATCAAGAGAACATAGAAAGCAGGTTGCATGTGATACAGTTTGAAGCTGTAATATCCATCAAGCGGATGAACGATAGCTATCTTACGAGATTTTAACTTGATCGCGTCCATGTTCAGGGAAATCCAGTAGTTGTATAGACCTGCTTCAACCACATGATCAATAATTTCGTTAACTCTCCTCAACAGTGGGTCTCCATGGAACATTACCATTGTTATGCCGTTGTTATAAACTAACCCGTCTTCTAACCTGCACAGCAAAGATTCAGAATTCTCGCCAACATAATCACCAGTAGCGTATTTTTCTTCAACAATCTTATCAACCAACAAAACTGAAACATTCTTATGATATTTTGCCCACTGTATGCAAATCTCATACGATGGACAAGTCACACGATTTTGTTTTAATTTCAATACTTCTGTTTCGTCACCATTCTCGACAATGACACTGTATTCTGGTGGGTAGGCAATACCAATACCTGAGGCGAACAATTCATCCATGTTTTGAATTGGTGTTTTGTACCCGGAGTCAATAAGAAACGATGTGAAAAATGCCTGGAACACTGTGCTGAAGGCAATAGAGAAACACACCCAGGCGAGGAACAACGAACGTAGTGACGGTGCACGTGGCATCGTTGACACTGACACTCCTAGAAAGACACTCCAGAGGTTTGTCAACGAACTTGTCAGTGTCTTGTACCCTTGCCACTCAGACATGCAGCTGTATCGCCCAACAAGTGTAGTCGAAATGGCCGCAATCACAATCGATATGATCAGAACTAACCACAGTTCCACAGAGAGTATTCTAAAGAT
>JGI24700J35501_10930630_pt1 | contig 17081 bp, 14 predicted proteins | sample TergutTh196P1_FD_35501 | JGI IMG/M metagenome (IMG submission 35501)
CGCCCCTACAAAAACGCCACCCGCCCACCTGACGGCGGTCAGGTAGGGGCGAACGTCCTCGGTCGCCCGTCCCCAACCTGCCCGCTCCATCTGCTTTACAATATTTCAATAAAAATATACGCAGACAGGTCGGTCGCCCGATTTGTTATAATTTGTGCAAATTATTCCGTAGTATACCCCGCATTTTCGTCTGGTAGCGGCAGATTATAATCTGGTGGTGGCCAAATTGCATCGGGTTCGGTGGGTGGCGGCGGTTCAACTGCTGTGCCAGGTGGCGGAGTTGGCAATGGCGGTAAAGGCGGCGGTTCAACTGCTGTGCCAGGCGGCGGCGTTGGTAATGGCGGTGGTTCTACTGCTGTGCCAGGCGGTGCTGTTTCGGGCGGTAGCGTTGGCAACGGAACGGGCGTTGTGCCAGGCGGTAGCGGCGGTAAAACGGGCGTTGTACCAGGCAATTCGCCGCCAGGAGATGTTGCGATTGGTGGCGGTAAAGTTGGCACAGCTGGCATAACTGGCGATAGTTGGTTTAAGTGCAACAAAAACTGTCTAGCGGAATGTTCATCTACTACTATAGGAATAACCCGCTCTTCGTGCCCAAGCATTCTAGCCACTATTACATTAGTGCCGAAAGGCATATTTACAGTAAGCGGCGAGTTGCCAACAAAAGCATCGTTTACAAATATTTGTGCCGTTGTTGGAAAACTTTCTATTAGAATAAGTGCATCTTGCGGCTGATCGGGAACTAATTCCAGTTCCATGCGTGTAAACGGCTGTACTATCATTATTTCTTCCTGGATTGGTATAAAACCAGGGTGTTCTACACGCAAAATATGCGTACCGTATTCTAGTTCGATAAGCGTGTTTTCTATTACTGCTGGCTCGCCGTTGATTAGTATTGTTGCCTCTGGCTCGTTTGTTACTACTACTTGCAAGCTGCCTAGCCTAAAAATTACGCTTGCCAAATCTACCGTTATTGTTGTGCCTTGCGTAACTACTACATCGGCGGGGAACGTGTCTATATTTTGCCCATCGATGATAACCCTATGTGTACCCTCAAAAACGGCTACTGGCCCAGAGTCGTCCAGCGGTCTAAATATCGAGTTGCCTATTGCAACCGTGCCGCCAACTATTCTGTCGTAATTTTCAAAGCGAATAAACCCGTTGCCGCTGTCAACCCGCAAACTCCATATTTTATCTTGAAAACCGACTAAAGTAATGAGATCCGCCGAATTAACGTGTGCTATAGAAAATGGCTCGTTGCGGTTAAGTATTAATGTGCGGCTGCTGTAGCTGTAAACCTGGTTGCCGACCGTGATAGTTGCGGCATCTAGGTCTATTGTAAAGCCAGTAAGTTGTTCTTCCCAGGCACGGCCGCTGACTGATATGTTAGCAACTTCGTTTGTGTTGACATCAAAAGTAACGTCCACAATTTGCCCCAAATTAATTTCGCCAAAACCGATAGGCGAGCCGAATCTGTTGCGGACGGTTGTTGTATCGGTTAGGCTAAAGCGTTCCGAGCGTCCCGTTTCCAAAAAATGAACATCAATAGTTTGGGGGACAAACGTGTTTAACGCTGTAACCATCGCCAGTGCTTGATCATGTTCTGGTCTAACAAAGGCGGCGTTGGGGTCTTCTGTTGGTGTTGGCTGCGGCATACTGACGGTTGTGTTGGGTTGCACTATAGTTTGAAACGCCACAATAAACAGCGTTACACAAACCGCAACGCCAATAACCATAGTAACTGCGTAAAATATTGCAAGGTTAGTTTTGCGTTTGCGTGCCCGCGCAGAACCGCTAGAGCGTCGTCTAGCAGTTGGAACGCGTCTGCGTTCGTAATTTATTTCATTTGTATCAGAAAAATTGCTCATAAATACACCTCCACATAAAAGTACACTTTTAGTATACATCACTTTGCAAAAGATTACAAGTTTTTTACAATATTTATTATTTGCCAGCTAAAATTTTTGAAACCAGCCGCAAAATCCCGTAAAATCCCGTAAAATAGCGGGTTTGCCAAAAGACAGCACAACCCTTTTTTAGGACAAAAAAATTCACGCCGAAACGGGCGGTGTATTATATATATAAATTGATTTGACGGCGATATATAATGCAAACATTTTAGCCAAATTTTGCCCAATTAAGGAGGAATAAGCTATGTTGAGTGTATTTATATGTGAAGACAACAAAGATCAACTAACCAGCATAAGAAAATGCGTTGACAATTATATCTTTATAGAAAATTTGAACATGGAAATTGTATGTGCCAAAACCGATCCAAGATACTTAATAAATTACATTTCCAGCAACAAAGTAGAGGGGCTTTACTTTTTAGATATAGAACTAAACTCTGACATAAACGGCTTTGGCTTAGCCGAAACGATAAGAAAATACGACCCACGCGGCTTTATTGTTTTTGTTACAGCAGATGCCGAATCGCACTTACTAACTTTTGAATATAAAATTGAAGCCATGGACTATATAATAAAGGGCAGCGAAAATTTTCGCCCCCGTATACGCGAGTGTGTCCAGAATGCGTATGATAAATATAACTCTAAAGCGACCAATTTACTTCAGACTAATTTTGTTTTTAATTTGCCTGGCGGGAACACAAATTCGGTGGATATTTCCAAAATATTTTACCTAGAAACCGCCCAGGATAGGGCACACAACCTAAACTTGTACACCAAAGACAGTATGCACCAATTTAGAAGTTCGCTAAAAGACGTAGAAAGGCGACTAAGCAAAAATTTTTTTAGATGTCATAGGTCGTACATAGTAAATATAAACAAAGTAAGCTCGTTTAACAGTGAAAGGCTAGAAATTACACTAGAAAACGGCGCTATACTAGATGTAGCCGACAAATACGTAAAAAATGTGCGTCGGCTAATGAACAGCTTGGCAAGTTAAGTTTTTCCGATGCTTAATCAACCAGAAAACCTAAAACCGTGGGGCGCTGCCCCACACCCCGCAAGGAGCGCGCCCCTTGACCCGCAATTTTTAATAGGTTGATTGTGAGCATTGTTGGTTAAATTTTTGCCAATGCTTTAATATAGATGTGTAGAATACAGAAAATGGGCGGATAATGTCTGCCCATTTTTTTGCCCGCTTTTTTTTGTAAATTTGGCGATAATCGGAATGGGCAAACGGGCAGGTGGCATCGTTGTAGGGGCGACCGTCCTCGGTCGCCCGTCCCCCCATAAATCGTTTAAGTTAATGTACAGTAATATTATCCGCCCGTTTTCCCGTTCCGATTTTAGCCTAAATATACGCAAGTAGACAGTCGCCCACTATTGAAAATTTGAATATACGAATTAATTGTGTAGTCATAAAAAAAAATTGACCTATTGGTAGTATTTGTGTATAATATTTTAGGGTGTGTTTACAGCCACCAAAATCAACGAAAAATCAACCAAAAAAGAGGTGAAGTTATTATGAAACGTACGTATCAACCAAAAAGGCGGCAACGCTACAGGGAACACGGGTTTAGAAAAAGAATGCGCACAAAGCCAGGACGCAACGTTATACAAAGGCGGCGGCGTAAAGGGCGCAAGGCGTTGACAGTTTAGCCTTTGCAAACTTATGAAAAAATCCCCGATAAACTCGCTTAAAAAAAGCCGCGAATTTAAGGCAGTTTACGACAACAAATCTTTTGTTGCTAATCGTTTGTTGGTTTTGTATGTAAAAAAAACCGAACTGCCGCAAAGCCGATTGGGCGTGGCTATTAGCCGCAAGGTTGGCAACGCTGCGGCTCGCAACAAACTAAAACGCCGAATAAAGGAATTTATGCGCTTAAATAACACCAACTACGCCACAGGTTACGATATTGTAATTGTAGCACGCAAAGGATCGGCGGCTGCCTCCTTTGACCAAATAGGACAAGCGTTGTCTAATTTATTTGAAAGAAAAAGGGAAACACATGAAATACATTAAATTGTTTTTGCTTATGCTGTTAAGAGCCTATAAAAGATGGATTTCGCCGCTGCTGGGCCCTAGATGCCGATTTTATCCCAGTTGTTCTGATTATATGTATGAGGCGATAACTCGGCACGGCATAGTAAAGGGTATAGCCATGGGTTCGTATCGGCTGTTACGCTGTAACCCATTATGCAAAGGTGGTTATGACCCTGTTCCCTAGGAGGTGAAAATTTGTATTTTTTAGGACTTTTTGGCGGACAAAGAATGGTGCAAAATGAGCCAGGTATGCTTATAGGCCCTATTGCGGCTGCTTTTGGCTTTATTATTGACTTTATTTTTAACATCATCAACAACTTTACTATCTACCATTCGCTAGGTTTTTCCATTATATTTTTAACAATTATTGTCCGTTCGCTTATGTTGCCACTTGCAATTAAAACGCAAAAATCAATGGCGGCTATGCAGCGGCTTAACCCTGAACTACAAAAAATCCGCAAAAAATATCCCGATAAAGACGCAAAAAGCCAGCAAGCAATGAACGCCGAAATCCAAAAACTATACGCCGATAATAAGGTTAATCCGCTAGGCGGTTGCTTGCCCATGCTTATCCAAATGCCGTTCTTTTTTGGGCTAAGTTTTATAATGCAACAATCGTACCTGTACGTTTCGCGGCTGGGCGATTTATATTCGCAAATTTCAACGTTTCTTATAAATCATGTGCCAGGCTATACTAATTATGTGGGCGCTATTGGCGCCCCGCGTGTGCCTGGCAACGCCACTATCAATATCGCCGAAGTCTCCGACCTTAACAGGCTGCTTAACGTTTTTAGTGCCGAGGATTGGGAAAATTTATTTAATACAATGCCAGAAATTTATTCGCAAATACCCGCCCAGCACTTGGAAACACTCGTTGCACAACTGCCACCAGAAATGGCGGCAATATTAAATGCGCCCGCCGATCAAGCCGCTGTATACGGCGGCAGGTTAGAGGCCTTGCAGCAACTTGGTAACTATTTGCAAGGGCTACTAGCTAATTTTCCTGTGCCGCAAGATTATTTGCATTTGCCAACCCTTTTAACTTTACACGAACAAAAAATTGCAATAGAAAACTTTTTTGGCATGGCTCTTACCGAAGCAACTGGTATCGGCTGGCCCGGGATAATTATACCTATTTTGGCAGTAGCAACCGCTATTTTAACATCTGTTGTTACTATGCGCGCATCTATTGTTACCGATGAACGGGCAAAACAACAGCAAAAAATGATGTTGGTTATAATGCCAGTTTTTATGGGTGCAATGACAATCGGCTTGCCCGCTGGTGTTGGTATATTTTGGATAACTAGCTCGGTTTACCAAACCGTGCAGCAGTTAATTCTTAACAAACGAATACTAGCACCAATAAAAGAAGAAATGGCACTAGCCGAATTAAAATCCGCAAAAAAATAACTAGCAAGGTGTGATAATAAAATCAGGGAATACTCCGCAAACATTGTAAACCTCTAATCTGTTGGAGTATTCTCTAACACGCCCTTAAATATAGGAGTGAATAGAGTATGGATGCAGTAGAACGAGTTGGAAAAACAAAAGAAGATGCAATAGCAGCAGCATTAAAAATACTAAATTTAACTATAGAACAGGTAGATATACAAATTATTGACGAAGGATCAAAGGGATTTTTGGGGCTGTTTGGCAACAAACCCGCCAAAGTAAGCGTAACAAAAAAAATTGGCCCAACAGAACTAGCCGAACGCTTTTTATTGGAAGTAACCGAAGCTATGGGAATGTTAGTAAAATTAGAATTAAACCGAAAAGAAAAGCACTTGCACGTTAATTTGATAGGGCAAAATATGGGCGTTTTAATCGGTAAACGTGGACAAACCCTAGATGCCTTGCAGTATCTTACTAATCTTGTTATTAACCGTTGCGGTGTGCCAGAATTTAGCATTGTACTTGATACCGAAAATTACCGCAAACGCCGCCGCGAAACCCTTGAGGGTCTAGCTATTAGCCTTGCCCGTAAAGCCAAAATTACCAAAAAAAATGTCGTGCTAGAACCGATGAGCCGCTATGAACGCCACATAATTCACACCATACTACAAAAAGATACCGCCGTGCGAACCTACAGCGAGGGCGTTGACCCTTTTCGTAACGTTATCATTGCCCTAAAATCGCCAACCAGTAACCCCTCGGAAACCGCCGAAAGCACCGAATATTCAAGGCCGCCACGCCGCACCCGCCGAAGTCATAGCCACCACAGTGCACCAAGAACAAGAAGTAATGTTGACAAACAATAACGATAATACAATAAACACAATAACGGCAGTCGCTACCCCGCCTGGTGTGGGTGCCGTCGCAATTATTCGCATATCGGGCCCCAAAACTAACAGTATCATCAAAAAAATTTTTATACCAAAAAAGGCTAAAACCACCAAAAAAACGCCGCTAAAATCCCATAAAATGTACTACGGCACAATAATTGACGAAAACCACCAAATAATTGACGAAGTTATGTGCGTTTTAATGAACAAACCGCACTCGTATACCTGTGAAGATACCGCCGAAATTCACTGTCATGGCGGGCTTGCAACCGTTGCCGCCGTGCTAGGTACGCTACTGGAAAATGGCGCAACTTTAGCCCAACCAGGCGAATTTACCAAACGGGCTTTTTTGAACGGCAGAATTGACCTAATCCAAGCCGAGGCAGTAATGGAACTTATTTCCGCCAAAAATAACCTTGCTCGCCGTGCAACCCTGCGTAAACTTGCTGGCGGCTTATCCAGCAAAATAAAACAGGCAAGGCAGCAGATTTTGCTGTGGCTGGCAAATATCGAACTGTCAATAGATTATCCCGAACACGAAGAAGAGGCAAGCAACCTTGCAACAATACAGCAAGATTGCGGTGTTTTATTGCAAACTTTAACCAATTTAGCCGCCACCGCAAATATTGGCAACTTCATAAAAACGGGCGTACCCACCGCAATAATCGGCAAACCAAACGTTGGCAAATCGTCGCTAATGAACGCAATTTTGCAAGCAGAACGTGCCATAGTAACCGAAATTCCTGGCACAACCCGTGATACATTAACCGAAAATGTAAGCGTCCGCAATATCCCAATCCAACTAACAGATACGGCAGGAATCCGCCAAAATAAGGTTGACAAAGTTGAACAATTAGGAATAGACCGCTCGTTGGCACTGGCGGAAAGTTCCGAACTTGTTCTGTTTGTGTTGGATATTTCCGAACAGTTGCAGCCCGAAGACACCGCAATTATGCACCTGTTGCAAAACCAAGATAACAAAAAAATTATCCTGCTAAATAAAGCCGACCTGCCGCCAAAATGCGAATGGGAAAATTTTAATACTTCCGAAAATCCCGAAAATCCCGAAAATTCCAATAAATCCAACATTTTCCAAAACACGCCAACAATAAAAATATCGGCAAAAACAGGCACGGGGCTAAACGAACTGTACGCAACAATAGAAAAAATGTTCGTAAGCGAAAACATCGCAATAGACGACGATATTATCACAAAAGAACGGGATAAGCTATTGTTGCAAACGGCAATATCCCAGCTAAATACGGCAATGACAGAAATAACGCAAGGCGTTCCAGAAGACATTATCTCTATCAGTCTGCGAGCGGCTTATATAGCCTTGGGCGAAATTTTAGGCGAAACAGTAGCCGACGATATAGTTGACAAAATTTTTGCGGAGTTTTGTGTTGGGAAATGAAAATGGGGTTAGTTGAGAATGTTTTGGGGGGTTCGCAAATTTTAGCTTGTGTTGTGGAAATGTTGGAATGGGAAAATGGGCAAACGGCAAACGGGCAAATGGGCAAACGGGCAAGGGGTGTTGCCATTGGCGTTGGTTGGGGGTGCAACGGGCGGGTTGGTTGGGGATAAACGGGCGACCGAGGACGGTCGCCCGTCCCCCACAAATATTGTCCGCCCGTCCCCCACAAATATTATCCGCCCCTATCTTGGAGGCTTGCAAGCAGGTGCTATTACAGTCATTAATTTAGCACCAAAAAACATTAAAAATTTTAGCGGGTCAAGGGGCGCGCTCCTTGCGGGGTCAAGGGGCAGCGCCCTTGCGGGGTGTGGGGCAGAGCCCCACGGTTTTGAACGTGATTTTTATATTTTAACTTCACAAACCCAAATTTTTCTGCTATAATATTAACATAAAACAATTTAAGGGGGGATTTACACCATGGAACCAAAATTGGAAACAAAATGCAGTTTTACCTATAAGGCTTGGCTTGGCAAAATAAGCAGTAGCCGCAAATTCAAGGTTGTGGGCGATGATGCTTGTGATTTTGCCGCCGCCGAATGTAAGCACGGGTTAGGAGATTTAGCGGTTGACAAAAACGAAAACGGCGATTTTACCGTAAATTTAGCCGTATCTGACCAACTGACCGCCGAAAGTTTTTCGCTGGTGGGCGCGGCGGATAGCTTGACAATTACAGGCGGCGATAAAATTGGCTTGCTTTACGGCGTTTATAAATTTTTGGCGTTGTTGCGGCAAAATGCCGATATTACCGCCATTACAAACATTACAAAAAATACTATAACCGAAAAACCCGCCATTGCCAATCGTATTCTTAACCATTGGGATAATATCGATGGCTCGGTGGAACGGGGCTATGCGGGTAGGTCGATATTTTTTCGCAATAATCAGCTAAATTATAGTGCCGAACGGCTAACCGATTACGCTCGGCTGCTGGCAAGCGTGGGAATCAACCAAATTTGCCTTAATAACGTGAATGTCTACCTGGAAAGTGCCAAACTTATAACAGAAGAAAAATTGCCAGATTTAGCCAAAGTTGCCGATATTTTTCGCCCGTTTGGTATTCGGCTTATTATCGCCGTCCACTTTGAAAGCCCCGTATTATTGGGCGGAATCCAAACAGCCGACCCGCTGGACGAAAAAGTTGCCCAGTGGTGGCAAAACGCAACAAAACTAGTGTACAAATATATCCCAGATTTAGTGGGATTTTTAATGAAAGCGGATTCCGAGTTTAGGAGCGGACCCGCCGCAATGGGTCGCACACAAGCGGAGGGCGCACGCCCAATCGCAAAAGCCTTGCAGCCGTTTGGCGGCATAATTTACTGGCGCTGCTTTATTTACAACTGTATGCAGGATTGGCGCGACACAAAAACCGACCGCCCAAAAGCCGCCTATGACTACTTTTTCCCGCTAGACGGCAAATTTGAAGATAACGTTATTTTGCAAATAAAACACGGGCCGTCCGATTTTCAGGTGCGAGAGCCAAATTCGCCGCTTTTGGGCGCAATGAAACACACGCCCCAAAATATGGAATTGCAAATAACCCAAGAATACACAGGTCAGCAAAAAGATTTGTATGCTCTAGCCGTACAATGGCACGAAGTTTTGGAACACCCCGTAACTGAAACCCGCAACACACGGGATTTAATCGGCACGGATAAAGAAATTGTAGCATTATCGGCGGTTGCAAACGTGGGCGATGACGAAAATTGGACAGGGCATTTATTGGCACAAGCCAACCTGTACGCATTTGGGCGGCTTACTTGGAACCCGAACCTAACGCCAAAACAGCTTACCGAAGAGTGGATAGCTTGCACTTTTGGCAATAATCCGAAACTGCTTGCACCGCTAACCGAAATGATGCTGCAATCGCGCAGCGTTTACGAAAAATATAACGCTCCGCTTGGCATTGGCTGGATGGTTAATATTCATCATCATTATGGGCCCAGCGTTGACGGCTACGAATACATGAAATGGGGTACATATCACCGTGCAGATACAAAAGCAATCGGCGTAAACCGCACAGGTATAGGCACGGGCTACACAACGCAATATCAGCCGTATGTTCGGGATATGTACGAAAACATAGCAACTTGCCCACAAGAAATTTTGCTGTATTTCCACCGCTTGCCCTACGATTTTCTGCTAAAAAGCGGCAAAACGGTAATCCAGCATATTTACGATACGCATTTTGAGGGCGTTGAGGAAGTTGAGCAATTTATAAAAACGTGGGATAGCCTAAAAGATTTTATGCCGCAAGTTGCCCACGAAACCGTAAAAGAGCGGCTTTTTATGCAACTAGAAAACGCCAAAGAATGGCGCGATGTCATAAACAGCTACTTTTACCGCAAAAGTGGCATTGCAGACGAAAAAGGCCGTGAATTTTACCTGTAACCAAAATTTGTACTTTTGACAAGGTTGTTACTATGAATAAATTTTTGCAAAATTTGCATAAAATGCTACTGTTTGCCAACTTTGAAACGGTAAGCCGCGAGCCGATTATTTCCGATTACAGCGGCGGATTTACCTTTACCAAAGAAGAGGGCACATCTATTTGCATACTAAAAATTATCGATTTATCGCATTCGGACGAAACTGTGCTAAAATTTTTGTGCGAACGGGAAATGGCTAGTGCAAATATGCTAATTACCAAGTTTACGGACATTAAAGTGCTTTTTTTGCTAGTGGACGGCGATGCAAGTATTTTAGCGGAATTGCCCGTTGAAAAATATGACGAGCAATCTCCGTACGCCGTTTACTGGCATTTGGATATTTACGATAAAACCGTTACCGTGCCGCAAGGGCAACCAACCGACATAATGGGCATAAAAGCCGCCATAGACGGGGCTTTTTCGCCAATACACAACTTGCCCAACTTGCTTGACGACGACGATTATAACGATGAAGACAACGAAAATCCCAAAAATCACAAAAATACATCAGCAGAAATTAAAACGCTACCCGTTAAGAACCGCAAAATGCCGCTATGCACTATATTAATTGGTTTTACTAACGTGCTGATATTATTGGCAATGTATTTTCAGGGCTACAGCGAGGCACCAGTTTTGGTGGCGGCACAATTTGGTGCAATTATTCCGCATTTAATTTTGGAAGATGGGCAGTTTTACCGCTTGTTTACGGCAATGTTTGTGCATTTTGGCTGGGTTCACTTGGTGTTTAACTTGGCGGGCTTGCTAATCTTCGGCATACGAGTAGAACGCTATTTTGGTAAGCTGCAATTTTTGCTGATTTATCTGCTGGCGGGGCTTACGTCTTCGGTCGCCAGTTTATTTTTAACGCAAGGGTTTTCGGCGGGTGCTTCGGGTGCGGTTTATGGCTTGGTTGGTGCGGTTTTTATTTACACTCGGCTAACTAAAAGCAATATGGACATCATAAATAGCCGCATTGTGCTGGTTTACATTGTTTTAGGGCTTGCTATGGGCTTTTTTATACCAAACACGGATTACTTTGGGCATATAGGCGGGCTGGCGGCGGGCATTTTATTGGGATTTGCGGTGCTAAAGCTGGAGAAAATAAAAAAATAAATAAAAATCAAAACAAAAATAAATTCAAGGGGGATTGAAGTATGATTTATTGTGATAAATGCTCTCGTATGTTGGATTCTGATGTTGAGGTTTGCCCCATTTGCGGCGAAAAAGACACTAGCTGGCTAGGAGAAAGCCAAAATTTCCAACAGGATTTTGGTCAAGAATTTCAACAAGAATTTCAACAAGATTTCCCCCAAAATTTAGCGGTGGACGATTTTGTAATATCCCAAGAATTAGCAACAACAAAAATGCCAGAAACGGCGGAACAATCGGGAAAATCGGCTCAATCGGATAAATCGGAGACTATACTACGAAACAAGCTAAGCAACAACGTATTTGACCAATTAACCAGCCTAAACCAACACATAGAAACCTCGCAACAAGCGAAAAAAAGCCAACCGTTCCACGAGTTTCAGCAAGCAAAACAGGCACACCAAGCACAACAGGCAAAATACGCAACGCCATCTGAACACGAAAAATATACACGCCAATACAACCAGCAAACGCAGCAAACGCAGCAAATGCAACAAACACAAAACAACAACCAACCGCAACAGCCGCAATTTAGCGAAGAATCCCCAAAATATATCCCAGGGACTTTTATGTATTTTGCAATGATACTTTTGTCGGTTGGCTTTGCTTTTGTGGGATTTATCGTTTCGTTGATTTTTATGTTGTCGCCCAACGTACACTTAAAGCGGCTTGGCAAAACTATGCTGGTTGTAAGCGTTGCAGCTTTTTTGTTTGTGCTTGTTGTTACGTTGCTCGCCGTTATGATTAACCCTATTTAAGCGGCAATTTGCCAAAATCAAAATTGAAGTTAAAGATTGAAATCAAAGATTAAAGTCAAAGATTGAAGTCAATAGCAAAGGAGAATTATTATGAAAATAGCAGCACAACTGTACAGTGTCCGCGAATTTACGCAAACAGAGCAAGATTTTGCGGAAACAATTAAAAAGGTGGCAAAAATAGGATATGCGGGTGTGCAACTTTCGGCACACAGCCCCAAAATTTCGGCAGAATTTATCGCCGAAACCTGCAAAGCCAATAATATTGTGGTTGCAAGCAGCCACGCACCGCCAGCGCGTATTCTCAACGATACCGAAACGCTTATCGCCGAGCATAAACTTTACAACTCGCCGCAAATTGGGCTTGGAATGATTCCCGAGGAATATCGGGCGGACTTAAACGGAATTAAAAAATTTGTTGCCGACTTTTTGCCAGCCGCCCAAAAAATTAAGGCTGCTGGGCTAAATTTTGCCTATCATAACCACGAATACGAATTTGGCAAATTTGACGGCAAATTTATAATGGATTACATCATCGAGGGCTTTGCACAGGCGGATTTACAAGTTATTTTAGATACATTTTGGGTGCAAGCTGGCGGCTGTAATCCCGTGCAATGGATAGAAAAATTGGCGGGTAAACTGCAAAAAATCCATTTTAAGGATATGGCAATAGTTGACCGTCAACAGCGTTTTGCCGAAATTGGCAGGGGCAACTTAGATTGGAAAAATATTATTGCAGCTTGCAAAAAATCGGGCGTTGAATGGGTTATCGTGGAGCAGGACGACAGTTATGGCGAAAATCCATTTGATTGCCTAAAAATTAGCTATGATTTTTTGGCAGCGAACATTTAGGAGAACATTTGGAGAACATAGGAGGGTAAAATGGACAAAGTAAGATTTGGCATTATTGGCGTAGGCACAATGGGCGGCAACCACGTTAAAAGTTTTTTGGACAACCAAGTAAAAGACGGCGTATTAACGGCGGTTTGCGATGTTGACCCCAAGCGGCTAGATGCCGTATTGCAACAAGATAAAACTATAAAAACTTTTGACAACGCAACCGCAATGTACAAAAGCGGCGAAATAGACGCAGTTTTAATAGCTACTCCGCACTATTTTCACCCGCCGCAAGCGGTAGACGGCTTTAACCACAACATTCACGTAATGATAGAAAAACCCGCGGGCGTGTACACCAAGCAAGTTAGGGAAATGAACGAGGCGGCGGCAAAAAACAACGTTGTTTTTGGGATAATGTACCAACAGCGAACAAACAGCGATTTTCAGAAAATGCGAGAAATGGTACAAAACGGCGAGCTAGGAGAACTTAAACGTACAAATTGGATTATTACCGATTGGTATCGGTCGCAAGCATACTATAACACGGGCGGCTGGCGCGCCACCTGGAAAGGCGAGGGCGGCGGCGTTTTACTTAACCAATGTCCGCATAACCTGGATTTATGGCAATGGATTTGCGGAATGCCCAGCAAAGTAACGGCATTTTGCCACGAGGGCAAATGGCACAACATCGAAGTTGAAGACGATGTTACCGCATATGTAGAATATCCAAACGGGGCAACGGGCGTGTTTATCACTTGCACAGCCGATTCGCCTGGCACAAACCGCTTTGAAATAGCGGGTAACAAAGGCAAACTAGTATACGAACACGGCAAACTAGAATTTTTTAAGCTAGAACAATCCGAACGGGATTTTAACGCAACCAACAAAATAATGTTCGGCGCACCGAAATACAAAAAAGAGACAATAACAACAGACGGCAAATATCCCGCGCACAATGGCGTTTTGGCGGCTTTTGTTGACAAAATACTAGGCAGGGGCGAAATGACCGCACAAGGCGAAGAGGGCATTAACGGCTTGATGGTTTCCAATGCAATGCACTTGTCAAGCTGGCTAGGTAAGACTATTCCGCTACCGCTGGACGAAGATTTGTTTTTTGCGGAGTTGAAAAAGCGGTATAAATAACGCCAATTTGGAATGGGGGAACGGGCGACCGACCCGTCCGCCCCCAACCATTCCGCCCGTTTGCCCCCAACCATGGGGCGGCGTTGCCGTTCGCCCGTTTGCCCCCAACCATTCCGCCCGTTCGCCCCAAACCACAGGGTGGCGTTGCCGTGCGGCGGACGACCGACCCGTCCGCCAGGCGGATCGTTCGCCCGTTGAAAATTTGAATATATAATTTAATTGGGTAGCCATACAATAAAACAAAACCCACGGAGGACAACCATGAAATACATTTCAACCCGAGACGAAACAGCCCAAACTCTAGCCATGCAAGCCGCCGCCAAAATTTCCTGCGAAGACGGCGAACTTTTCGTGCCAGAAACTATGCCCCGCAAATTTGACAACCAAGATTTGCTGTGCCTTGCGTGGCTGTCGCATAGTCGCCGATTTGCCTATATTATGGGAAAATTTATGAAAGATATTTATATCGGGCTGCCAGCACTTTTTGGCGATGCCACTTTTGGCAAGCAAACGCCGCAAATTAAAATTGTTGCCGAAACCAAGCAAAATCCGCCAAAAATAACCGCCACAATGGAAAACGCCCTGCATTTTGCCCATTTACCAATGCCGATGGTTTACAAATACGCAATAACGGCTCTGCACAACGGCGGCGAGCAACTGCTGGGTTACAACATCGCCCCCAACGAGGTTGACGAAAAATTGGCGGAAAAGCTGAATTTGCAGCGTGTTCCAAAAGACGGTCAAAATTGGTTTGCGGCGGTTTCTTACATTACCTACTTTATGTCCGTTTATTGCGAGATTCTTATAAAAGAGTGCATAAAATTGAGCGATTGGATAAATGTGGAAATTCCGCACGATGAAACTTTATGTGCCGCAACCGCCGCTTTTTACGCAAAAAAAATGGGCTTGCCTGTAAGTAAAATTGTCTGCAATGTGCCGCAAAACAGCGTTTTGTACCAACTTGTGAACCACGGCGAAATATCTGCGGATTGTTTTACCGAAAAATTAGGCTTGTTTTCGCCGCTTGCCTTGGAGCGGCTACTGTACGGCTTGTTTGATTACAACGAACACGGCACAGACACCGAAAATATAAACAATGCCGAAAAATCGGGCTTTATTAACGGGATAATTTGTCAACTGAAAACGGGCGAAAAATATATTTTGCCGCAAAATTTGGTTGACAAACTGGGGGCAATTTTCGTTTGCGTATGCGAAGAAGAAACACAGCAAACGGCGGCACAACTGGAAAATTTGCCACTTTTTCAGCTTGTTTAGAAATTTTCGCCAAACGCTGGTTGACAAAATCACAAATTTATCCACCCCTGCGGATACCGATTTTTAACCCGACCGCCAACCAACTTCCCCCACCCAACAGGAAACCCGCAAAAACACATCAAAAGCCACTGTTTATCAGCCTTTTTTGCAATAAAATCTTCCCCGTTCGCAAAGTTGCCAATATCAAATTCAAGCGTTTCGCCTTTCAAATATCTGTCGCAAGTTTCGTTGGTTAAATTGTAGCCGCACAGCACATTTTCGCATTGCAACGCCAACGCCATTGCATGAGATGGCTCAAATCGGTCTTTTTTTAGTTCACCGAGATACAGTCCGCCGCTGGCAACCCGCAAACCCGCCAAATTGGGGGTATCTTTGGGTAGCAAAAATAGCGATTCGCCGAAAAGTGTGAAATTTCCAGTTATTGGCGTTTTTACGTTGATTTTGCAGAAATCTTCAAAAAATGCTGGCGGCTTGTTGCGTATATCTTGCGATTTTGCCGATTTTTGGGATTTTTGGGATTTATTCAGTTTGCCCGTTTTGTGGGATTTTTGGGAACTTTCGGCGTTTACAACAATTTTTGCGGAATCCTCGGCAACTTTGGTTAGCAGACACAAAAAATGCCCCTCGCCCTTGACTTTATGCGGAAACAGCCGAACGGCGGCTTGCAACGGCGGAAACCCGCTTGCAAAGCCAAAAGCTCCAACAAAATTTTCCCCGATAACGCCGCTAATATCGCCCATTTTGCTAATATCCACCGCCGCAAAATTGGCGTGGCTTGCCAAAAAAGCCGAAATTTGCTCTTCGTTTTCGGTTTTGTTGAATGTGCAAGTAGAATACAGCATTTTTCCGCCAATTTTGAGCATTTGTGCCGCATAATGCAAAATTTCTGTTTGCAAAACGGCACAACTGTTGGGCTTGTTGGCTGTCCAAGCGGCTATTGCGGCGGCATCTTTGCGGAACATTCCCTCGCCAGAGCAGGGTGCGTCCACCAAAATTTTATCAAAAAAATTGGCAAAAGCCGCCACCAGCCGCCGCGGACTTTCCTTTAATATGACGGCGTTTGTCGCTCCGCACATGGTCAAATTTTTTACCAAGGCTCGGTTGCGGCTTGCACTTGCATCGTTGGCGACCAGCAAGCCCGTATTTTGCAAATGCCCCGCAATTTGCACCGATTTCCCGCCTGGTGCGGCGCATAAATCCAAAACTTTTTCGCCTGGCTGTGGTGCTAAAATCTCCACCGCCGACATTGCGGACGGCTCTTGTAAATAATACAGCCCCGCATTGTACAGCGGATTTTTGGCGGGTCGCACAGCGGAATCATAATAAAAGCCCGTTTTGCACCATTTCACAGGCTCTAATTTTAGGTCGCCGATAATTTGGCTAAATTGGTTGACAAAATCGGGCGGCGTTATTTTTAGCGGATTAACCCGCAAGCCGCTGTATTTCACGTTTGTTGTTATTGCGGCTAAAAAATCGGCTAATTCTTGGGGATTTTTTTCGCTGTTTTTGCCGTTTTCGCTGTTTTCAGCATTTTCGCAAAACATTTTTTGCATATTTGCGGTAAATTCTGGCGGTAAAATCATGTTGTACCTTTCTATAAAACACAAATTGGTGGTTGACAAACGTAGGGGCGGATATTATCCGCCCGTGTGTAAATAACGGGCGGATAATATCCGCCCCTACGTTCCAGGCAAATTTACAAAGAAACATCAACCCCCGCAAAAGCGTTCCTCGCTGGCTCTGTCAAAATTTGCTCGCTTTGCGAACGCATTTGCTCTATTCGTTGGGTCAT
>JGI24700J35501_10930631_pt1 | contig 17081 bp, 13 predicted proteins | sample TergutTh196P1_FD_35501 | JGI IMG/M metagenome (IMG submission 35501)
AAGGATACTTTGATGGCTAAAAATTTGTCTTGGCGGGTTTGCGTGATGAATTTTCAAGGAAATTAAGCCTTATGTTTTCTAAATGTAGAATTGCTGCGGCTGTGAATTAACCTATTGACAGCGAGATTGGATTGTGTTAGACTACTCATTAAGGAACCTGCCCGGCAATGCTGCGACAATGCTGCGGCAATGCTACGGCAAAGCCGGGGAGCGGGTTGTCTTATCATAACGGAGGAGCAAAGTATGATGAACAAAGATTTAGCCAAAGCGCTAAGCGATCAGGTAAATGCCGAATACTATTCCGCATATTTATATCTTTCAATGTCTTCCGCCGCAGACCAGGCGGGACTTAAAGGAATTGCGCATTGGCTGTTCGTGCAGGCGCAAGAAGAAATGGCGCACGGAACCAACATATATCAATATATTTTGGCTCGCGGGGAAACACCGGCATTTCCGGCAATCGATGCGCCCCCTTCAAACTTTTCGGACGCGAAAAAACTTTTCGACGAAGTTTTAGCCCACGAACAGCTTGTTACCGGCCGGCTTAACAAAATTGCCACTATGGCCATGCAGGCGCACGATCACTCTTGCTACCAGTTTATCTTGTGGTATGTGAACGAGCAGGTGGAAGAAGAAGAAAGCGCGACGGACATCGTAAACAAGCTGGCAATGATTGGGGATAACAAAGGCCTGCTTTTGAACCTTGACAAAGAGCTTGCCGCGCGGACCTTTGTAAACCCCTTCCCGAATATGTTTCAGTAGCCTGAAAGTTGCTGTAGCCTGAAGATTTCAGTCTTAAACGGAGCCTTGTGGCTCTCGAAAATTTATACGGAGGAGCAAAGCGATGAAAAAATATGTGTGTGTCTGTAGCTGGGTTTATGACGAAGCTGCCGGCGACCCAGAAAACGGTATCGCTCCCGGCACCAAATGGGACAGCTTGCCGGACAGTTTTGTCTGCCCGGTTTGCGGCGTAGGAAAAGACGGTTTTTCAGAAGAATAGGGTTGTTCTGAAAAAAAAACAAAATGCAGGGAAGTTCCGCGCCGGTTCCGGTTCGGGGCTTCCCTTTATTTATGCCCGCGTATCAGCGCGGTAAAAATTTCGCCGTATTTTTCCTGCTTGATCTGACCCACGCCGGTTACTGCCGAAAATTGCGCCAGCGACGTGGGTCTCTTGCGACACATATCCTGCAAGCTGGCATCCGAAAAAACCATGTATGCCGGCACCGATTCCTGCGCGGCGATTTTTTTTCGCAAAGTTTTTAGCTTTTCTAATAGAGCCTCGTCGTCGGCCGCCCACGGAGTTGCCGCTTCGCCGGGGTTTACGCCGCCTGCTCTTGGCGAAGCCTTTTCGTCGGGCTGTTTTCGCAACAGCTTCATCACCAAACGCCGCTCCTCCCTCAGCACTTCTTCCACCCCGACACCAATGCTTATAACAGGGTACTCGCCGGCCTCTTGAATCAACAGACCTTCTTCTATTAAATAGTCAAAAATACTGCGTGTTTTTTGCGCGCTTTCCGCCGCCATAATCCCGTAAGTGCTAAGACTGTCAAAGCCCCCGCTCATTATTTTTTCGCTCTTACTGCCGCGCAAAATGTCGATAATCATCGTTTTGCCAAAACTGCGCCCCCTCTGCTTTAGCCGGTACACGCACGAAATAATTTTACGCGCCTCTGTGGTAACATCGGCTTCATCGTACTCGCTAAGACAATTCGAGCAGTTGCCGCAGTATGCGGGAGCCGCCTCGCCAAAGTAAGACAGAAAGCGCCGGCGAAGACAGTCGGCAGATGTCGCGTAAAATGTCATCTGTTTTAATAGCTCCAAGTTGTGCGCTTGCAGTTCGTAGTTTACATCGCCGTCATCATCGCCGCGCTTTATCAGAAACTCGTTTGTTTTTACATCCTGGCCGCTGTACAAAAGCATACACTCGGCAGGCGCGCCGTCCCGCCCGGCGCGGCCGGCCTCTTGGTAATAACTTTCGATGTTTTTCGGCATATTGTAATGAAGCACGAAAGCCACGTTGGATTTGTCAATCCCCATGCCGAAGGCGTTAGTCGCAACCATTAGCGTTTTCCGGTCGTAAGTAAAATCGTCTTGGTTTTTCCGCCGCTCGCCCTCTTCCAACCCGGCATGATAGCGAGTGGCGGAAAAGCCCTTCTCTTGCAACATGGCGCAAACTTCTTCTACTAGTTTGCGCGTGGCGCAGTAAATAATGCCGCTGGACTTTTCGCGCTTGGCAAGAAAGTTCAAAAGCTCGCCCTTTTTGTCCTTCGCCCGGCTAACGGCGAAACTTAGATTCGGCCTGTCAAAGCCCGTCGTTATGGCAAAGGGTTTTCGCAAGGCCAAGTGCTGGCGAATATCTTCCCGCACTTCCACGGTGGCGGTGGCGGTAAAGGCCGCCGTAACGGGGCGCGGTTTTATCCGGCGGATAAAATCGGCGATTTCCAGATAGCTCGTTCTAAAATCGTGTCCCCATTGCGAGACACAGTGGGCTTCGTCCACCACGACCAGCGACAACGCGCCCGACTCGGCAAGCCGCTGGACATCCGGCCGTTGCAGACGCTCCGGGGCGATGTACACAAGCTTGGCCTCCCCCCCCGTTATGCTGCGCATGGCGGCCGCGTACTCCGCCGGGTTTTGGGAACTGTTCAAAAATGCGGCGGGGCAGCCGGCCTCGTTCAAGGCCTTCACCTGATCTTTCATGAGAGAGATGAGCGGAGAGATTACGATAGTTACGCCGGGCAAAAGCAGGGCGGGTATTTGGTAACAAAGCGATTTTCCCGCACCCGTGGGCATGATTGCCAGCGCATCCTTGCCCGCAAGAATCGCGTCGATAACTTCTTCCTGCCCTTGCCGGAAGTCCGCGTAGCCGAACTTGTTTTTTAGAACCTCGCGCTTGTCCACGGCTATAAGTTGAACTTGAAAAACAGGCAGTCGCCGTCTTGAACGACATACTCCTTGCCTTCGATTCGGTACTTGCCGGCTTCTTTTATTTTCGCCTCGGTTCCGTATTGGAAGATGTCGGCGCAGGTGTAGACCTCTGCCTTGATAAAGCCCTTTTCAAAGTCGGTGTGAATCGCCCGCGCCGCTTTGGGGGCGGTGTCCCCGGCGGAGATCGTCCATGCGCGGCATTCGTCTTCCCCTGTCGTAAAAAATGTGCGCAGTCCCAAAAGCCCGTAGGCGGCGTGGATGAGGGGGGAAAGCCCCGGTTCGGTAAGGCCGATTTCTTGCAAAAAAGCGAGTTTTTCTTCCGGGTCTTCAATGGCGATAAGTTCGGACTCGAACTTGCCGCAAATGACGACTGCCGGGGCGTTTTCGGCGGCGGCGATTTTTTGTACCGCGCTGACGTACGCGTTTTCCTTGCCGCCGGACAGTGCCTTCATTCCTTCTTCGTCAACGTTGCAGACATAAAGCTGGGGTTTGGCGCTTATGAAGTGGCAGTCGTACACGAGGGCTTTTTCTTCTGGCTCTAGCGGCACGGATCGGACTGGCAGGCCGTTTTCTAGCGCGGGGCTGATTTTGTCCAGCACTGCCAGGACTGCCTCGGATGCTTTTTGTTCGGGCTTACCTTGGACGCGCAAAACGCGCTGCGCCCGCTCGCGGCGTTTGGCCAGCGTGTCAAGGTCGGCAAGGGCAAGTTCGATATTGATTGTTTCGATGTCGGCCGCCGGGTCGATTTTGTCGCTGACGTGCAGGACGTCCGGGTCGTCAAAGCAGCGCACGACGTGGGCGATAACGCCCATCTCGCGGATGTGCGCCAGAAACTGGTTGCCCAATCCCTCGCCCTTGGAGGCTCCTTTTACAAGGCCTGCAATATCGACAAACTCGACGGTTGCCGGGATTGTGCGCTTGGGTTTGAAGATTGCGCTGAGTTTTTCAAGCCTGTCATCGGGCACGTTGATTATGCCGATGTTTGGGTTTTTGGTAGAAAACTGATAGTTTGCCGATTCGGCCGGTGCCGAACTTAGCGCCGAAAAAATAGCGGTCTTGCCCACATTGGGAAGCCCGACGATACCGCAGTTAAGAGCCATACTCGCATTGTAGCAAAAAGGGGGGAAAATGTCTAGGGGCAAGGGGTGAAAGTTTGCAAAATATGCCGAAATAATGATATTCTGGTATGAAGATTATGTTTTAGGAGCGAAACCATGCCAGAAATAAGGAAAAGCGCGGATTTACGGAATAAATACGGGGAAATTTCAGATTTTTGCCACCGGTACAGGGAACCTGTTTTCATTACTAAAAACGGACAGGGTGATCTGGCTGTTATGAGTATCGAAGTTTACGAAGAATTGGCAAGCAGATACAAGCTATACGAGGCAATTCATACGGGGCTGGATCAAATAAAAAACGGCGAGGTAATATTTGAACAAGAAATAATGAAGAAAATCAAAAAATACGCCGGGAAACAAACAACCCCACGCTAAGGAAACGCTGATTAACTCGACGCTAATCAGCGTTTCCTGCGGACTAAAGTCCGATGTATTTGCTCATTTCATTGCGCAAATACGGGTAAGAAGCACTGATTCGGATTTTAATCCGCATCCTCGATGGGATTTAATCAGTGCTTCCATAAAAGGTGCGTAAACACTTGTATAGACATAAACGAAAAACCGGCAGTTGCAACTGTTTTAAGGTTGCGCGGCCGCACAAACAGCCGTTGAAACATGGTGTATTTTAATAAAATGTTATTTTCCCTAGCAACTGACACATTTTTTGCAAATAGACTGCCAATAGGCTTGACAATATTGTTAAATCATTGTATAAATACATTAGCTGTTAACATAACACGAACACTGATTGTCCGTAAAAACAACATTTGCGGGCGCAGAACTAGTGTCGGCGGATGTAATCTGCCATTAACGGCTCCCCGGCGTGAATGCAGGGGCTATATGCGTTGCGTTTAGCCTTGCATTTATGTCGATGTATGTGTCTTATGGCATATACGGGTGGGGTGGTGGTAAAATAATAAAAGAGGTGCGCAGGCAAGTAACAAAAAGCTATTGTCGGTGTTGTATATAGTGCCATTTGTTAATTGCCGGGCTTATCCTTTAGCTGCTGTCCCAGTTCAAAAAAAACTTCCTAAATTTAAGGAGACATTTATGCCCAAAACAGGAAAAACACCAGCTTCCATTCTAAAAGCTCTCATGGATGAGTACCAACTTACAGCCTTTTCGCTATCCAAAGCGATTAATATCAGCAATTCTTCTATATTGCAAATATTAAACGGAAAGGGAAAAGTAACAATTGCCACAGCGCTTCGTTTTCAAAAGTTTTTCGGCAACCCGGTAGCCTTTTGGCTTGACGCACAGCGCGAAGCAGACTTGGCAGAGGCCAAAAATGACGCAGAATTGAACGAGATTCTGAAAGGTATTTCAAAAGTGAAGGCCCCTACGGAAAAAAAAGCGGACAAGAAAAAAGGCAAAGATGCCACTGCTAAAAAAGGCAAAGAAAAAGCTCCCGCAAAAAAAGCTAAAGAAGCAAAGAAGCCGGGACGGAAAAAAGCCGACGCAACAGCCTAGCCGCAGGGTTTTGTTTGTCAGGCAAGGCCGGGCGCGTTTGCGGCCTTGCTTGTCTGGCAAACAGTTTCCTTGGCCAACTGAAGTTGGCAAATAAAATTGAACTTAACTCACAAAAAGGAAGTACTCATGAAAGCACTTTTAATGGAAGAATACAAAAAACTCAATTACACGGACTTTCCCGAGCCAAAAATCGAGGACACGCAGGACATACTTGTCCGCATAAAAGCCGTCGCTATCTGCGGCTCCGACATACACGGCTTTGACGGCTCCACCGGAAGACGCAAACCGCCCATCATCATGGGGCACGAAGCCGCCGGGGAAGTTGTCGCTGTCGGAAAAGATGTCAGCAAGTTCAAGCCCGGCGACCGCGTAACCTTCGATTCCACCATTTTTTGCGGCCATTGCGCGTTTTGCCTTGCCGGGCAGTTCAACCTGTGCGACAACCGAATGGTAATCGGCGTATCTTGCGACGAGTACCGCCGCCACGGCGCTTACGCCGAATACCTGGCAATCCCCCAGCGCGTCTGCTGTCATCTGCCGGAAGGCCTAAGCTGGGAAGAAGCCGCCATGACAGAACCCGCCGCAGTAGCCGCACACGCATTTAGAATCACCCCCTACAGCCTGAACGAAAACATCGCCGTAGTCGGTTGCGGCCTTATCGGGCTTTTGCTGATCGACATACTGAAAAACGCCGTTTCCGGCAAAATAATCGCATTGGACATAGACCCGGCGCGGCGGCAGGCAGCACTTTTACGCGGGGCCGCCGCCGCAATAGACCCGCAGGATGCCGACTGCGGCAAAAAAATCGCAGAAATGACCGCCGGGCGCGGCGCGGATCGCGTTTACGAAGTTGTCGGAGCCAGCGAGCCAATCCAAACCGCCGTCGCCATTACGCGCAAAGGCGGCTCCGTTACGCTTGTCGGCAACGTCAGCCCGAAAATCGAGCTACCCTTGCAGGCCGTAGTCAGCCGGCAAATCAGCCTTTTCGGTTCTTGCGCGATCAGCGGGGAGTATCCGCTGGTACTCGATCTTATGGGACGCAAAAAAATCGATGTAAAATCGCTTATCAGCAAAACCGCGCCGCTTTCCGAAGGCGAGGCGTGGATGAACAAACTCTACAACCGCACGGAAAACCTGCTAAAAGTGGTACTAATGCCATAGGGGGAGGGAGAGAACATGAAAGAAAAAGTGCGAATCGGCCTTGTCGGTTACGGCAAAGTGGCGCACCTCCACGCGCAGGCCGTGGTCGAAAGCGCCGGCGGGCAGTTGGCCTCCGTTTGCGGACGTAACGAAGCGCGACGCGGCGAGTTTGCCGGCAAATGGAAAATACAGTCGCGCCAAACAATAGAAGAAATGGCGCGGCTCGACAAAGTTGACGCCGTCATCATCACCACCCCCCACCCCCAGCACTGCGAGGGCGCGGTCGCCGCGTTTGAAGCCGGGCTTCATGTGTTAGTGGAAAAACCGATGGCGCTAACCGTGGCCGAATGCGACAAAATGCTCACAGCCGCGCAAAAAGCCGGCCGCCAGCTTTCCGTCATTTCCCAGCGGCGCTGGTACCCGGCTTGCAGGCGCATAAAAAACGCAATAGACGAAGGCAAAATCGGCAAACCAGTTTTAGCGCAACTTACGATACTCGGCTGGCGCGACAAGGCCTACTACGACAGCGACCCCTGGCGCGGCAAGTGGGCGACCGAAGGCGGCGGCATCCTGATAAACCAAGCCCCCCACCAAATCGATCTTATGCACTGGTACATGGGGAGGTTCCAAGAAATACACGGCTTTTGGGACAACTTCAATCATCCATACATCGAAGTAGAAGACAGCGCGGTTGCGGCGGTGCGCTTTGAAAGCGGCGCTATCGGATCGGTGTTAGTAAGCAATTCGCAAAAGCCCGGCATTTACGCGAAAGTGCACGTTCACGGAAGCGCGGCTTGGTCATGCGGAGTGCAGACAGACGGCGGAGCGATGTTCATCGCCGGCATGAGCGGCATAGCCGAGCCGCCCTTGAACGATTTATGGACAATCGAAGGCGAAAAAGAACTACTGGAAAAATTCCGCGCGCAGGACGAAGAGTTTTTCAAAACGATAAACCCGACCGTGCATTTTTTCACCTGCCAGATTGAAGATTTTTGCGGCGCGATAAGAGAAGGCCGCCCGGCGGCAGTAAGCGGCGCGGACGGGCGCGAGACGGTTCGCTTTATCGAAACCTTGTTAAACACTGGGAAGCCGTAATGGGAACAAAACTTGCAAATTTTCACGTTTTAGACGGGAATATCGAACAAATTCGCCCGCTATTACCCAAAGAAGCGCAGCCGGGAATTTGGTCGCAAAAATTTGTTTCCGTGTATTGGCCAGACTTTGACATCGCTCTGAACGAAAAGACCGCCAAGGCCGTATCGAAAAAACTGGAAAAAACGGTTTTGTCCGCATGGCTGTTCGACAGCGACGACATCGGCTTGACAGTTTATCAAAACGGAAAAAGTGTCGCCGCGCATATTATGAGTCCAAGCGGATACAGCAAAGCGGGAAACCCGGCAGCGTTTTGCGAAACCCTCGGCCTGCCGGCGGAAGATGCCGCGCGTTTGCGCGTTCTATGGAAAAAAGGCGATGCCGAGGATCAGCTTTATCTTACAGGCAAACTTCTAGGCCTGCAACTGGATCGCGAGGGCGAGTGGCTTCCTGAAGAGCCGGGGGAGCGCGATGAAAAAGAGGTCGATCAATGGATTGCCGAGCGGCCAGAGCCAGCAAAGATAAAAAACGAAACAAAGGCGGAGCTGCTTCAAGAACTGCATGAATCTTTTGACCCCAACATCTCCGCGCCGGCGCAGGGGCGTTATTACACCTACCTCTCCGAATACGCCGAGGATATAGAGTACAAATGCTATCTTGCAGGCGCGGACGGAAAATTGTACCTTACATATAATGCCGAAGACGAAGCCTTTTTAAAGGCGTTAAAAACCCAATCTATCACGGAGAGCTACTATCTGTATCTGCACGGCGGCGATTCTTCCAAAAGCCGGGAGGAATTGTTAGCCGAATACGCAGGACAGCCCATCTTTCTGCCGACAGGCGAAACGTTGTGGTGGAAATACGGCCTAGGCAGGGCGGTAACGCTCACGTTATGTGCAAAAGACGGTTCGCAAATTTGGCAAAAGCAGTACGATTCCGTACACAGCTATTTCGATTGCGCCGCCGGGGAAATCATAATCAAGTATATGGAAGACAGCGCTCCCCTTGAGTATGGAATTATACGCATTGACATACGCACAGGCTCTGTCATCGAAAAACTGTCCAAGCCTTTCGGCCTTAACGCATGGAGCAAGGCTTATCACAACGGCTTTTGGTATGTTTCTCATGGCGGGCATTTTGCGTTGCAAACTGCACAGGTGCGGCAAAACACTTTGACAAAATTTGACGGCGACTTTAAGCCGCAGGCGGAGCTTCCCCTGCCCAGCTTTAGGCCGGAGCTTTTTTTCTCGCCAGACAACGCGCTGCCCGGCAGCGTGCATCTTTACGCCTTCTTTTTCGAGGATAAAGTCTTGGTGATAAATCCCGACACTCTTGCCTTGGAAAACACCCTGAACGAAAAATCTTTTCTTTCGCCCCTTGGCTTTGACTCTGCCGGCCGCTTCTGGCTGCGAAGGGACTCAAGCACCGTGGAGGCCTGGGACGCGCTTTTAACAGCGCCGCGATCCCGGCACAAACTGAAAGGGGCGATTATCGGCAACCACACCGCCGGCGACGGTTTTCTATGCGCCGTTACCTACAGCGAAAAGAAAAAAACGCTCCGGGTGTACAAAATGCAGTAAGCGCGGACGGGCGCGGGGCGATTCGCTCTATCGAAACTTTATTAAGGAGGGGGACCCCAATGGGAACAAAACTTGCAAATTTTCACGTTTTAGACGGAAATATCGAACAAATTCGCCCGCTATTGCCCAAAGAAGCGCAGGCGGGAACATGGTCGCAAAAATTTGTCTCGGTGTATTGGCCAGACTTTGACATCGCTCTGAACCAAAAAACCGCCAAGGCGGTATCGAAAAAGCTGGGAAAGACAGTTTTGTCCGCATGGCTGTTCGACAGCGACGACATCGGCTTGACCGTTTTTCAAAACGGGAAAAGCGTCGCCGGGCATCTTATGGCCGAGGGGTACAGCAATGCGGGCAACCCGGCAGCGTTTTGCGAAACCCTCGGCCTGCCGGCGGAAGATGTCGCGCGTTTGCGCGTTCTATGGAAAAAAGGCGATGCCGAGGATCAGCTTTATCTTACAGGCAAACTTCTAGGCCTGCAACTGGAGCCTGAAGGCGAGTGGCTTCCGGAAAAGCCGGGGGAGCGCGATGAAAAAGAGGTCGATCTATGGATTGCCGAGCGAGCTGAGCCGGCAAAGATAAAAAACGAAACAAAAGCGGAGCTACTCCAAGAGTTGCTGGATTTTTATTACAACTGGCCTCCCTCGCAGGGGCGTTATTACAGCCATGATAGCAACCCCTACGAATATGCCGAGGATGTAAAGTACAAATGCTATCTTGCAGGCGCGGACGGAAAATTGTACCTTACATATAATGCCGAAGACGAAGCCTTTTTAAAGGTGTTAAAAGCCCTATTTATCACGTACTACGCAGGACAACCCATCTTTCTGCCGACAGGCGAAACGTTGCGGTGGAAAGCCGGCCTAGACAGGGCGGTAACGCTCACGTTATGTGCAAAAGATGGTTCGCAAATTTGGCAAAAGCAGTACGATTCCGTGGACAGCTATTTCGATTGCGCCGCCGGGGAAATCATAATCAAGTATCTGGAAGCCGGCAGTCCCCTTGAGCATGGAATTGTACGCATTGACATACGCACAGGCTCTGTCATCGAAAAACTGTCCAAGCCTTTCGGTCTTAACGCATGGAGCAAGGCCTACAACAACGGCTTCTGGTACGTCGCGCATGACGGGCATTTTGCGTTGCAAACTGCACAGGTGCGGCAAAACACTTTGACAAAATTTAACCGCGACTTTAAGCCGCAGGCGGAGCTTCCCCTGCCCAGCTTTAGGCCGGAGCTTCTTTTTTTCTCGCCAGACAACGCGCTGCCCGGCAGCGGGCACCTTTACGCATTCTCTTTCGAGGATAAAGTCTTGGTTATAAATGCCGACACTCTTGCCTTGGAAAACACCCTGAACGAAAAATTTCTTTGGCCGCTGGGCTTTGACTCCGCCGGCCGCTTCTGGCTGCAAAGGGGTTCAAGCACCGTGGAGGCCTGGGACGCGCTTTTAACAGCGCCGCGATCCCGGCACAAACTGAAAGGGGCGATTATCGGCAACCACACGGACGAGCGCGGAGCAGTGTGCGTCGTTACCTACAGCGAAAAGAAAAAGACGCTCCGTGTGTACAAAATGCAGTAAGCGCGGCCGCCGGCGCGGAACGGCCGAGCTTTATCGAAACTTTATTAAGGAAGGTTATAATGGGATTGAAGTGTGCGAGTATGCACGTTTTAGACGGGCATGAAATTAAAATCCGCCCCTTTTTGCCACGGGGGGCGCAGGCGGGAACTTGGTCAAAACGTTTTGTCTCGGTGTACTTAGAAAAAGATTACGACCTTGTGTCGGAGTCAAATACAGCAAGGGAAATATCCGAGGCTCTTTCCAAAACGGTTATCTTTGCATGGATATTCGACGACGATGATGTCAGCTTTGATGTCTATCAAAACGGGAACAGCATATTTTATCACACTTCGTACTCTAACGGCGGCGGCATGGACGGCGATCCTGCCAAGTTTTGCGAAATTTTCGATCTTCCCCCGGAAGACGTTTCGCGCTTGAGCATCCTCTGGAAAAAGGGCGACGCGCTGGATCAATTTTTTCATACAGCCAATCTTCTTGGCGTTTCGTTTGCCTGTAGTGCCGATTGGCTTCCAACGCAGATGTTCGAGCGCGATGAAAAAGCGGTCGATCAATGGATTGCCGAGCAAGCCCCCCCGGCGGAAATTGAACGCGAGACAAAAGCGGTGTTGCTTCAAGAGTTGCCGGATTTTTATTTCAACAGACTTTCCGCGCCCGAGCAGGGGCGTTATTACAACGAAGATACCAATGACAACGATGATGCGGACTGGTATAAATGTTATCTTGCGGGCGCGGACGGGAAACTTCACGTTACATATAATGCCGAAGAAGAAGCCCGTTTCGAGGCGTTAAAAGCCAATTTTTTTATGGACGGCTATCTTCGCGGCGGCGATGCTTCCAAAAAGCCAAGCCGGCAAAACCAAAACATAGATTTTACCTTTCTGCCGTCAGGCGAAATGTTGCGGCTGGAAGGCGACAAGGAAGACGGCCAAAAAGGCTCCGCAACGATCACGTTATGTGCAAAGGACGGCTCGCAAATTTGGCAGTTGCGCGACAAACATGGTATGTACAAATACTTCGGTAGCACGGCCGGCGAAATCATACTTACGCAGATTGAACCCTTTGACTCGCACTGGCTTGAGCGGCTTGACATTCATACAGGGGCTTTAATCGAAAAAATCCCCCAACCCTTCGGGCGTAACGCATGGAGTAAAGTTTACAACAACGGCTTCTGGTACGTTGCACACGACGGCGGGCATTTTGCGTTGCAAAATGCAAAGCTAAAATTTGTCGGAAAAAACCGGGAAAACACCTTGACAAAATTTGACAGCGGTTTTAAACCGCAGGCGAAGCTTTCCATTATATTCTCTGCGCCTTCGCTTTTTTTCTCGCCCGGCAGTGAGTACCTGTACATCTTTTTCCACAAAAACGAAGTCCAAGTGCTAAACCCGCAAAGTCTTGCCGAAGAAAATACCCTAGACGAAAACTCTTTTCTCGCGCCCCTGGGCTTTGACTCCGCCGGCCGTTTCTGGCTCCAAAGGGGCACAAACACCGTGGAGGCCTGGGACGCGCTTTTAACGGAAGCCCGCTCCCGGCACAAACTCGAAGGGATAATTGTCGGCAGCCACACCGCCGGCGACGGGGCTGTATGCGTCGTTACCCACAGCGAAAAGGAAAAAACGCTCCGTGTGTACAAAATGCAGTGATGCCGGCTTGACAAGCCCCGCGCATTGTGCGTATAGTAAAGTGTGAAGTTTCAGGAAATCGAAAGGATAATATTGAACGACGGCTGGAAGCTCAAGTCTGTGAAGGGTTCGCATTACCAATATGTGCACCCTTCAAAACGTGGCAAGGTAACAATCCCTTTTCACTCTGGGGACATAGTGCCGGTAATTGTCAAGTCAATCCTGAAACAAGCCGGATTAAAGTAGGAGGACAGCATGAAACTAACGTACCCAGCGATTTTTTATGAGGGCGAAGGCGGCTATTCCGTGGAGGTTCCCGATCTTCCCGGCTGTGTAAGCGGCGGGGCATCCTTGGCCGAAGCTGTCGCTATGGGAACCGATGCCGCATCCGGCTGGGTGCTTACCGAGCTTGAAGACGGAAGGCCAGCCCCCAAGGCAAGCCCTATCGAGGCCGTGCAGGTCGAAGCCGGCGGTTTTGCAAGCCTTCTCCTTTTGGATATGGACGAGTACGCTCAAAAATACGGAAACAAAGCCGTACGAAAAAACCTGACAATCCCGGCATGGCTCAACTCCTTTGCCGAATCGCGAAAGGTCAACTTTTCCCAAGTCTTGCAAGACGCGCTTACGGCAATGTACAGACGCGAAGCCGAAGCCGCCGAGTAAAACAGCCGGCAGGCAAACGGCTAATCAGACTTAGACTAATCGCGTGGCCGGGTAAAAAGAAAACGAAGCTCCTCGTAGCTCATGCGGGCGATCCATGTTTCGCCGGATGCGACAGTCAAGTCGGCAAGCTCCTGTTTGCTGGCCAGCATCGCGTCGATTTTTTCCTCGAAAGTGTTTTTTACGATAAAACGATGGACAAAAACATTGCGCGTCTGGCCAATGCGAAAAGCGCGGTCAGTCGCTTGATTTTCCACAGCGGGATTGTACCACAAATCGTAGTGAATCACACGACTGGCGGCAGTCAGGTTAAGCCCAAGACCGCCGGCCTTCAGACTTACCAAAAGAATACGCGCACTCGGATCGTTTTGAAAACACTCGATAACGCCGGCACGTTCCTTTTGGCCAAGACCGCCGTGATAAACAAGAGCGGCCTCGCCAAGCTCCTTTTGGATAATCTCCTTTAGGCAGTCAATCGTTTCGACATACTGGCTAAAGACCAGCGTCTTTTCCCGGTTGGCAAGAATTTTTTCGAGTAACGCAAGCAGAAGCTGCGCCTTGCCGGAAAGCTCGGAAACGGCGGGACTCACCTTGTCAAAAACCCGAGGGTGATCGCAAATTTGTTTTAGATGAGTCAACATCGAAAGGACAAAAATGTGCCGCTGGTATGCATCAAGATTTTTCGATTTTTCCAGCGACCCGGCCACAACGCTTTCATACAAAGCCGCCTGATCTTTTTCCAAATGCGCGTACTCGTTTTTGACAATTTTGTCCGGCAAATCCTTGATAATGTTTTTATCCGTTTTAAGCCGCCGCAAAAGAAACGGAGAGGTTACGCGCCACAAAGCATCCGCCCGTTGTTGATTCCGCTTAACCTCGATAGGCACGCGGAAATTTTCTTTGAATTCCTGCGCGCTTCCAAGATAGCCCGGAAAAATAAAATCGAAAAGCGAGCGCAAATCCTCAAGACGGTTTTCCACCGGCGTTCCCGAAAGGGCAATCCGGTATTCGCAAGGAATACGCTTTACCGTGCGCGAAAGCTGGCTCTTGGCGTTTTTTACAAGATGAGCCTCGTCCAGCAACAATAGCGAAAAATCCTCTTTTGCAAGTTTCGCATCATCGCGCACAGCCGTCTGGTAGGTGGTAAGAAGCAAGTCGCGGCCGCGATCCAGCCGCCGCCGGCTGCCGTGATAGCGGGCGACCGAAAGAGACGGGGCGAAGCGTTCAAGCTCTTTTTCCCAGTTATCCAAAAGCGCGGCCGGAGCCACGATAAGGCCGCCCTTTTCCAGCCGCCCTTCTTCTTTTAGGCGCAGGATTACGGCGATTGACTGCACGGTTTTTCCAAGCCCCATGTCATCGGCAAAAATACAGCCAAAACCGGACGTTAAAAGCGAGCAAGCCCAACTGTAACCGCGTTTTTGGTAAGGGCGCAGTTTCGCAGCAAGCCCCCCCGGGGTGGGGAAGGCCAACGGCTTAAAAAGATTAGCGGCAACCTTGCGCAGCTTGCTGTCCATCGTCATATCGGTAATAAAATCGCCGGCAATTTCGCTGACTGTGCTAGCGACGCTTGCGGCATCGGAAAAGTGCGCTTGGATAAAATCGATCATGCCCGGCGGGCTTGCCTTTGCCCTTTTTAACAGCCCGGCGAATTTATCCGCATCCATTTTTACAAAACCGTCTTTGAACTGCAAAAGAGCGCTCTTCTGTTTGACAAGCTCCTCAAACTCCGATGCGCTGAAAATCTGCCGGCCGACAGCAATCCTCCAATCAAAATCCGTCAGAGCCTTCGCGTTCAGAAACTTTGCAATCGTTTTCCCGCCGGCTGTTATCAAAAGCTTGGGGGCAAGCATCTGTTGCAAAGACTTGGGCAGGTTCACCTTTATCCCCAGTCGTTGCAAAAGGGCGGCGGCAGAATCTAGAAACTCGATCAGACGGATTTCGCTAACCGGCACCGCCGCCTCGAACTCTGTCAGATTCACCTTTGAAAGCTCTTGGATTTCCGGCAGATAGTTGGAAAGCGCGACAGGCACGCGCAGCGCGTCCAGATCGCTTATGCGCGAAAGTGGGATTTCTTCCACCGCGCCTTTTCGCGTTACGATCATCTCCATTGAAAGGGCGAAGTTTCTGGGGGCAGGCTCGGCTCGCTGGTTTTTTGCCGGCGGCTCGTTCACCGTAATGCTGTAATTGTAGGCGGAAAAATCTATGTGCAGGGCGGCCAGCCACTGGTCTACGGCCAAGGGCAGGCTGCGGTGCGCCGGGCTTGACACATCTACGGCGCGGCCTTGGAAAAACATCTCCAAAAGTTCGCCAAAGCCCGCGCCCCTCCCGTACTTGTTAAAACTTTTTCGCATAACGGCAAAGGCGCGGGCGATCTGGTCTGTCAAAAAGGCGCAGGCGATCAAGTCCACGACACTCTGCGCGCTCACTCTTTTGCCGCGCCCCTCTTTTTGCTGGACGATGCGCGTTTTTTGAAAAATGCCAAAGCCCGTCTTGCGCGCGAAAAACATTCCCGGCTCGATTGCGGCGATTTCTTCCATTATACTGCGAATTTCCGGCAGGGTTTCAAATGGCCGCCACAGCACCGCAAGTTTTTTGTCCTGCACGAGGGCGTAGGGGATGAAGGCTCCGGCGTCGCAAACCAGATTTAGGAACTTGAACAGATAAAAGAGAAAGCGATAGGAGGCTGTGCCGTCGTCGTTTGCAAATTGCACAAAGCGGTCGAAGGTCTCGCCAAGTTCGTATTCTTTTTCGCCGCCGTTTATGTCCTGCGCGACGAGTGTTATTGCCGCCCCCGGTTTTGGCTCCGGGCAGTTTACTGTCCAGTGGGATCGGGAAAACTCGTGTTCGATCTGCGGCACTTGTTCATCCTCGATTACCCCTCCCCCCCAGCCCTTGCCGCCGGCTTCGTTGTCGCAGACGCGGCGGTAAAAGTCCGCCATTACTTCGGTAAAGTTGTTTTCGTAAAAAGACGGCTGGGGCGGCAAAAGCGCGGCGATAAGTTTTCCGCAGTGCGGGATTTGTCCTAACTTGACGGCGGTCTGCCCGCCGACAACTGCCTCGGCCGCCGGTGTTTCGGTTTTGTCGGCAAAGTTCACGGTGAACGGCGGGGTTATTTGCCGGACGATTTTTTTGCCGAAGCGTTTTGCCAAGTCCATTCCCCGCAGGCGGAAGAGTGTGCCGGGGTCGGTATCGATTTCCCGCGCGATTATGTAATACAGTGCGGCCATGTGTTTGCAGGGGTCGCCCCAGTCGGAGCAGGTGCACCGGCGTTCCATGTCGCTCCAGCGTTTTGGGATTATGCTTATGTTTTTGCTTTTCAGTTTTTCCAGAAAGTTTTCCGGCAGTTCGCCGCCGCTTATCCGCGCCAAGAGCAGGGGGTCTTCCTCGATCATTTTGTAGATTTCTTTTTTATCCGGCATGGGCGGGAAGACGATTTGCACTTTATAGAAGGGTTTTTCTTTGCCTTTGACTTTTGCCTTGGCCGCGCCTTCGCGTATTTCCAGCGACAACACTTTGCCGGTGTTGGCGTAGCTTTTGCCGCGATCCAGCCGGTCTGCCATTTTGTAGTTTTCGATTGCTTCAACAAACCACTTGCCCCAGGGGGTGGTTCCGTAACGGTTTTTCATTGTGTTAATGGTACACCAAATCCGCGCCAAGTTCAATTAAGGCAACTTCTAAAAACTTCAGTTTTTGGAGGTTGCCTGAAACCAAATTTTGCCTCTGCCGCCGATAAATACTGCAAAGAAAAGAAGCCGGTGTTTGCCCCTCCCCCCAACCTCCCGAAAGGCCGCTTGCCGGGCCTTTCGTCGTAGGACGCTATCATCATGGCGATATTGGGGAAATCACTTTTTTCTGCTTTTCAATATATCCCCCTTGCGCCACAGAAAGATTAGAAAT
>JGI24700J35501_10930629_pt1 | contig 17022 bp, 11 predicted proteins | sample TergutTh196P1_FD_35501 | JGI IMG/M metagenome (IMG submission 35501)
TACAAGGCCTCCTTGCACGTGGCTACAATACCAGTTAAAGGCTAGCATTGCACAGCTTTGAAAAAACCAAAACCACTATATAAAACATACCAGCTTTTGCGGTTTTTGTCAATGCCTTTCCGGGAAAAAATCACTGTTCCGTGCCGTACGCCGGGAGTGCCACCCCGCCAGCCACTCCCCAAGAGCCGCTTGCTATGCTATAATCCCCGTAGTGAAAAAACAAAAAGCTTTCGTATACAAATGCACATCTTGCGGACATGAGGAAGCCAAGTGGCTAGGCCGCTGCCCGGAATGCGGGGAGTGGAATACGCTCGTGGAAAGCGCGGCCGCCGGCAAAGACAGGCAGGGCGCGAACAGGACGCCGGCGCAATCCCTGCCGCTTTCCGCCGTTGACCCGCAAGAGGGCAGCCGCATTACAAGCGGCATAGGCGAACTGGACAGAGTACTCGGCGGCGGCGTAATGAAACGCTCGGCGGTGCTGGTCGGGGGCGAGCCGGGCATAGGCAAGTCCACCCTTTTGCTGCAAGCGGCGGCCGCCGCCCGAACCAAAGGCCGCATCCTCTACGTCTCCGGCGAGGAGTCGGCAGGGCAAGTCCGGCTGCGGGCGGACAGGCTGGGCATAAAAAACAATCTGGAGCGTATCGAAATACTTTGCACCGGCAATCTGGAAGAAATCGAAACCAATCTGAACGCGACAAAGCCTTCCTTGGTGATCATCGATTCCGCCCAGACGCTTTTTTCGGCAAACTCGACCCCCGGCTCGGTAAATCAGATGAAGTTCTGCGCCTTCGAGCTGATCTCTTGGGTCAAGGAGCGCGATGCGGCGCTGTTTTTAACCGCCCATGTAACAAAGGAGGGGCTGATTGCCGGCCCCAAAATGCTGGAGCACATGGTGGACACGGTGCTTTATTTTGAACAGAGCGACAATCTGCCCGGCTCGCCGGCGACTGGCGGGGGGACGGTGGACTGCCGTTTTTTGCGGGCTGTCAAAAACCGCTTCGGATCGGTCGATGAGATTGGCATTTTTACAATGAGCGAGCAGGGGCTGGCTCCCATTGACGACACCGGCCGGCTTTTTCTGGTGCGCCGGGAGGGCGACCCGCCGGCGGGTGTTGCCACGGCCGCCGTGCTGGAAGGCACGCGGGGCATTCTTGTCGAGATTCAAGCGTTGACGATTCCCGCCAAGGGGTCGGTTAGCAGGGTTTTTTCCGACAAGATTGACTCGGGGCGTGTTTCGCGCATTTCGGCGACTTTGGAAAAGCACTTGGGGTTGCGGCTTTCCGACCAGGACTTGTATGTAAACGTGGCCGGCGGCATTCGCATTGCAGAGGTGGGGGTGGAGCTTGCCTTGGCTTGCGCCCTGTATTCGGCGCGCTCGGGCCTTGTCCTGCCGGCAAACTTGGCGATTGCCGGCGAGCTTTCTCTAACGGGGGAGGTTCGCCCGGTGCGCCGGCTGGAGGGGCGTGTTAAAACCGCCGCAAACTTGGGGTTCGACTCTTTCCTTGGCCCCGAGCACGAGGCTAAGCCGGCACTGGGTTCGGCGCTGCGCCCCTGCGGGAATATCAAGGCGGCAATCAAGAGTTTGTTCGGGAATGCTGCCGGTGCTGCCACGGGTTGACTTAACTCTAAGCTAATCGGTGGCTCCCTAGCCGCCGCCGGTCTGCCCTCTGCGGGCAAATTTCTCTCGTTTCGTCTTTATCTCTCCTTCTTGGAGCTTTATCGCCCCCGAATGGGGACTCTCTTTGCGGGAAAATAACCGTTTTTTTCGCGAATTTGTCATCTGGGAAAAATCGCAAAAAAAAATCACGGAATTTCAAAAAAGCACTTGACCATCGCGCCAAAAATTATTATTTTATAATCAGACTGATGATGCGGCTTAGATGAGTTTCTGCAACAACTGCTTTCTAAATCAACCATCGAAAAGTTAATACACCCACTGTTTTTCTTTACGTCGCAAAGTCAGTAGCCCCCGGGTTTCCTCACCTCCTTTTCCCGGGGGCTTTTTTATTTTAAAATCGGGCTTTCGGCGCGGCTTTACAAAGCGCGACTTTACAAAGCGGGCTTTACAAAGCGGGCTTTACAAAGCCTTGCAAAAGCGATAGAGTTTTAACAGGATGAGAAAGGTTTCACTTACGGGGATTAAGCCGACAGGCTCCCTTCACATTGGCAATTATCTGGGCGCGATTAAGCCGGCTCTCGAGCTTGCAAAGGAGTTCGACGCTAGGTACTTTATCGCCGACTATCACGGGCTTAACACGATTAAAGACCCAAAGGAGCTTAACTTTACGATAAGGCACGTCGCGGCGGGCTGGCTTGCCGCAGGGCTTGACCCGGAGCGGGTGCTTCTGTACCGGCAAAGCTCTATCCCTGAGATTTTCGAGCTTACGGTTATGCTTATGGCTTTTACTTCCAAGGGGCTTATGAATCGCGCCCACGCTTACAAGGCGGCGGTTCAGGTTAATGCCGACAAGGGCGACGATCTGGATGCCGGGGTCAATATGGGGCTTTTTACTTACCCGGTGCTTATGGCGGCGGATATTATCGCTTTTGACTCCGATGTTGTCCCTGTGGGGCAGGATCAGGTTCAGCATATTGAAATGGCTCAGGATATTGCCGGGGCTGTAAACGCCAACTACAAAAAGCCTGTGCTTAAAGTGCCCAAGGCGGCTATTCAGGACAGTGTGGCGACTGTGGCGGGGCTGGACGGGCGCAAGATGAGCAAGAGTTACAACAACGCTATTGAGCTTTTTTGCAGCGAAGCGGTTTTGCAAAAGACGATTATGCGGATGGTTACAAACTCGCAAGGGGTAGAGGAGCCTAAAGACCCGGACTCCAGCCACATTTTTTCTCTTTACAAGTTTTTTGCGGATCAGGGGGAGCAGGACGCGCTTGCCGCCCGTTACCGCGCCGGGGGTATGGGCTGGGGTGTGGCCAAGGAGGAGTTGTTCCGCGTTACTAACCGCGCTCTTAGCCCCATGCGGGAACGTTACGAGGCGATTATCGCGGATATTCCCGCTTTGGACAAAATTCTGGAGCAAGGCGCGGAAAAGGCCCGCCCGATTGCGGCCGCCACGATTAAACGCCTGCGAAAGGCCTGCGGGATTGATTCCTAGGGAAACGCTGATTAAAGTACGGGCTGTCGCTGTTCCGGTTTGCCGATAATCGTACTATGAAAAAAACTGTCTGCGCCCTTATCGGGCTTGGCCGCATTGCAAGTTTGCTGGAAGATGACGCTTTAAGGGAAAAACCCTGCACCCATGCCGGGGCCATGCGGGGCAATCGGGACTGCAACTTGGCCGCCGGCTGCGACAGCGACGGGGAACGCCGGCAGCTTTTCGCCCAAAAATGGCAGGTCCCCGTGTACGAGGATGCCGCCCTTATGCTGAAAACCCACAAGCCGGCAATCCTTGCCATTGCCACACACCCCGACTCGCACTACGATTATTGCCGCATGGCCGCCAGCCTTGGCGTGCCGGTAGTGATTTGCGAAAAACCCCTTGCCGACAATCTGGCGCAGGCGCGGAAAATCGCTCGCTTAACACAGCCCGGCGGCACGACGATCATTACAAACCACGAGCGGCGTTATTCGCAGGACTATATCCGCGCCGCGAAAATTCTTGAAGGCGGCAAACTGGGGGCAATTTTAAGCGCAAGGGCTGTCCTGTACATGGGCAAAAACAAGCGGCTTGTTGACGTGTTCTGGCACGACGGCACACACTTGGCGGACGCGCTCATGTTTTTGACAGGCTCCGTCCTAAAACACAAAAAAAGCTGGGGTTCCCCCCTTTCCTCCAAAACCGGGACGGCATGGCTGGAAGGCTCTTTGAAAGCCGGCCAAAAACCGCCCGTGCCAGTTGTCATAGAAGTAGGAGCCGGCAGGGATCATTTGGTTTTCGAGATCGAGTTTTCCTGCGAAAAAGGCCGCCTAAGAATAGGCAACGGGGTTTTTGAAGTGTGGGAAAGCGCGAAAAGCCCCTATGCCGAAAACTTCCGCTCGCTAAAACAAACGGGCGAAACCTTTGACGGGCGCACCGGCTACTTTGCAAACATGGTAAAAGACGCAGTGCTCTGCGCCAAAGACCGCGCCCGTCAGCCGGCCTCCGGCGCGGCGCATGGACTGAGGGTCATCGAGTACTTGAACTCCGTAATGGCTTGGAAAAATTAAAGCGGCAAGCGGCGACCTTTCCCGGCCGCCGCGTTTCGCTCAATCTTCTTTTTTGCGGATAACCGACAAGTGCAACTCGTCAAGCTGCTTTTGGTCGATTTCGCTGGGGCAGTCCTCCATAGGGCCGGCGGCGAAAGAATTTTTGGGAAAGGCGATAACCTCTTTTATGGAAGTTTGCCCGGCCATAATCATGACAAGGCGGTCAAGCCCAGGGGCTATGCCGCCGTGCGGGGGCGCGCCGTACTTGAAGGCCCCGGTAAGAAAGCCGAACTTTCTTTCGGCTTCCTCCGCGCCAAGCCCCACGATGTTGAACACGCGCTTTTGCAGCTCCGGCTCGTGAATACGGATTGAGCCAGAGGCCAACTCGTAGCCGTTGAGCACCAAGTCGTAAAGGTCGCCCTTGACCGCGCCCGGGTCCTGCTCCAGCGTGGCGTGGTACTGATCCTGCGGCCAGGTGAACATATGGTGGGCGGCCTGCCAGCGGTTTTCTTCCTCGTTGAACTCGAACATGGGAAAGTCCACAATCCAGACAAACTCGAATTTTTTCGGGTCGCAAAAGCCCAAATCCTTGCCCAATTTTGATCTTACCGCACCCAGCGAGACATTGGCCACCGCCCTTTTCGCGTCGGCCGTGATCAGGATTAAATCCCCGTCTTCTGCGCCAAGGCCAGCCCTTATTTGCCCGGCGTTTTCGGCAAAAAACTTCGCCACGCCGCCTTCCAAAGAGCCGCCTGTAGCCTTCATCCAGAAAAGCGCGCCCGCCCTGTAAATTTTCGCATGGGCTTCAAGCTCTTCGATTTGCTTGCGGGAGTAGTCCGCCTTGCCTTTTACGACAATGGCCTTGACACCGCCGCCTTCGCCGGTTATGCCCTTGGCCTGCGCCTTTTGTTTTTCCGCATCGCCGGCGGCCAGCGCGTCCTTGAAGGCGGCAAAGGAGCCGGCCTGCACAAAGGGGGCAAAGTCTTGCAGGGGCATATCGAAGCGAAGGTCGGGCTTGTCCGTGCCGTAAACTTCCATTGCTTCTTCGTAGGCAAGCCGGCGGAACTTTGCCGGCAACTCAAGCGCGAGCGTTTTTTTGAACACATGGCAGAAGAGCGCCTCGATCATGCCCAAGACATCGTCGCGCCTTGCGAATGACATTTCTATATCAAGCTGGGTGAACTCCGGCTGTCTGTCGCCGCGCGCGTCTTCGTCCCTGTAACAGCGGGCAATTTGAAAGTATTTGTCAAAGCCCGACACCATCAAAATTTGCTTGTAGATTTGCGGCGACTGGGGCAGGGCGTAAAACTTGCCGGGGTAAAGGCGCGATGGCACAAGGTAGTCCCGCGCCCCCTCCGGGGTGGACTTTGTAAATGTCGGGGTTTCTATTTCGTAAAACCCGTTAGACGACATCCACTCGCGGATTGCGAAGGTTACCTCGTGGCGCAGGCGTATGCGTTTTTGCATCACGTCGGAGCGCAGGTCAAGGTAGCGGTACTTTAGACGCAGCTCTTCGCTTGCGTTGCTCTCTTCGTCAATCTGGAAGGGCAGAACCTCGGCTTTGTTTAAGATTTCTATACGCAAAGCGTGGACTTCCACCTCGCCTGTGTCCATTGCCGGGTTTACCATTTGTTCGGGGCGCGGTTTTACCTCGCCTTCTACCGCGATGCAGAATTCGTTTCTAAGCTGGGCGCAGATTGAGGCAAGCTCCTCGCTGCCCTTTGCCTCTGTGTCCACGGTTACCTGAGTAATCCCGTAGCGGTCGCGCAGGTTGATAAAGAAGATTCCGCCGTGATCGCGCTTGCGATGCACCCATCCGTTTAATATAACTGTACGGCCGCAGTCGCTTTTTCTAAGCGCCCCGCAGTCAACCGTTCTTTGCATATATTTCATGCTTTCCATGTTAGCCTTTTTCCCGCCTTTTGCCAAGATGCAAAAGAAGGCCTGACTCGAAGGCAAATCGAACCGGCACTTCATTGAACCAGAGGAGGGTGGCCTTATCTTCGCCGGCCCTAGGACTTTGACCTTACGTTTTCGAGAAGAAGCCGGGAGGCTTCATCCGCCTGGCTGGTGATTCTGTTTACCTCGCCCAGGGCGTAAAGCAGATTTGTGTTGATCTGCTCCTTGGCTTCCATTGTCATGCGAATATTGTTTTCCTGCTCGGCGACGGTTTTGATCCCGCTGTCCAAAACCTCGAACTTTTCGATAACGCCGCCCATCGACTTGGTTATTTTGTCAATCGAGCTTTTGATTTTTTTTAACACCGCGCTGATCGACTTTGACTGGTTGCCCGACGATTCGGCCAGCTTGCGGATTTCCCCGGCTACAACCGCAAAACCCTTGCCAGCGTCGCCGGCGTGCGCCGCCTGTATTGCCGCGTTCATGGAAAGCAGGTTTGTCTGCCCGGCAATGTTTTCCATAACGGCGTTTATTTCCAAAAGCCCCTCGGACTCCTTGGCAATCTCCTGAATGTCGGCCGCCATGCCGCCAAGCCCCGCCCGGCCGACCTCTGCGGCCTTTTCCAAGTCGGTAACATTCTGCGCGTTTCTGGCCAATGTTTCGGTAACCTTGCGAATGCTGGCTACCATCCCTTCTATGGAAGAAGACGACTGGTTCACGGTGTCCGCCTGGCTTCTTACATAGCCGCAAAGCTGCTGCGCCACTTCCTCCGACAGCTTTTTGGCGGCAATCCCTTTTTCCCTAAGCTTGAAATTTTCGGTAATGTCGCGGGTAAAGGCGATCAGACGTTCCTGCCCGTTAATTTTTATGCGCTGCATGGTTTCATTGACGGGAACCGGCGTGCCGTCCCTGCGCTGGTACATAAATTCGTAGTTCACCTTGCCTTTTTCAAAGGCTTCTTCAATATGTTTTATCGATTTTTCCATAGAGGGGGTTCCGTCCGGCTGGAAGGGCGGCATGAATTTCTCGAAGTTGTTTATGAACTCCTCCCTGGAGGCATGGAATATATTTGTTACAGTCGCGTTCACCTCTTGACAGCGGGACTGCTTGTCGAAAATGGCGCAGACCATTGGGGTAGCGTCCAGAATTGTGTTTATCCTTTCGACCGTCTGGCGCACCTCTTCTTTTTCCCGTTGAAGCGCCCGCTGATCGCGGCTGTAGCAGATAATGCGCCGCCGCCCGGCGACATTTATAATGCGCAAAAATTCCTCGACCGGCACTGGGGCGCCTTCTTTTGTCATGTATGTCCAAAAGTAGCTGATGGGGCCTTCGTTTAAGCATTTTTTGAACATCTGCATCGCTTTTTCCATAGAAGGCTGGCCGTCCGGCTGGTGGGACGGCATATAGTCGCCCCATTTTTTTTCGTGGTAATGGCGCTTGTCCGTTACGCCCAGTATTGTTTTGGCATTGTCGTTGACATCCAGACAGTTGCCGTCTTCGTCAAAAATGGCGCACAGTGTGGGCACGGTTTCCAAAAAAACGCGAATGGTGTCAATCGAAACATTCCTTTGCGAGGATTGTTCGGAACGCAGGACGATAAAGGCCGCCGCGCCTAAAAGCCCGGCTATCAAGACGGCAAGAGCGGCTCCAAGTGCCGCCACGCTCCCTACGGAGTTGACAATTGCCAGCATTATGATGATGCCCACGGCGGCGATCACCGCAAAGCTCAAGATTCCGGTTTTTTTCATAAAACCCACCCCTTTCTAAATAGAGGCACAAAGGCCTTGCAGTTATTTTAGCACCTCAACCGGAGGCTGTCAACAAAAAAATTTGCAATTGCAGCGGCTCTCGCCCTCGCCTAGAGAAACGCTGATTAAATCCTCGATGGGATTTAATCAGTGCTTCCTTAGCGTCGAGTTTCATTACTTCCCTAAAGCCGGGTTTTGTGCTATTATTTGGGCGGAGGTTTACGATGCTATCATCATCATCTTTTGTCGGGCGTTCCGTGCTTACTTGGCTGGATTACTCGCCCGAAGAAATACGTTACCTGCTGGACTTGTCCGGGAAGGTTAAAGCCGAGGGGAAAAGCGGGGTCGTTTCGCAGCGTTTTAAGGGGAAAACCATCGCCTTGCTTTTTGAAAAACGCTCCACAAGGACAAGGTGCGCTTTTGAAACCGCCTTTGGCGAAGAAGGGGGCTACCCGGTCTTCCTTTCCACGGACGATATCCAGCTTGGCGCAAAGGAATCGCTGGAAGACACGGCCATAGTGCTGGGCAGAATGTTCAGCGCGATTCAATTTCGCGGCTTCAAACAGCATACGGCAGAGGTCTTGGCAAAGTATTCCGGGGTGCCTGTCTACAACGGGCTTACCGACCTGTACCACCCGACACAGGCGCTGGCGGACATTATGACGCTGGAAGAAAGCTTCGGGAACAGCAAGGGGAAGAAACTTTGCTACACCGGCAACGGGCAAAATAACGTGGCGCGTTCCCTAATGATCATCTGTTCAAAACTGGGCGTGCATTTTTCCGTGATATGCCCGCCGACTCTTGCCCCGGAAGCGGCTCTTGTCGAAAAATGCCAGCCCCTGGCTGCAAGCTCCGGCGCGAAAATTACCGTGAATCAGGACTTTTCCGAGCTGGAGGGTGCGGACGCGGTCTACACCGATGTTTGGACATCGATGGGGGAAGAAAAAAAAAGGGACGAGCGCATTCGTATGCTGACCCCCTACCAAGTGAACGCCGGGCTTATGGCAAAAACGGGAAGGTCGGACAGCATCTTCCTTCACTGCCTGCCGGCGGTCAAGGGCGAGGAGGTAACCGCCGATGTGATTGACGGCGAGCAAAGCCGCGCCTGGGATCAGGCGGAAAACCGCAAGCACACGATCAAGGCCATTCTGCTTGCAACCCTGGGGGTAATTAGCGGATAGCCGGGGCGGCGGGCGCGGCGGGCGGTTTATGCAAATAATAGAATGGAATGATTTTGTTGAAAACGGGCTTCCCATTGGAGAGCGCCTTTCTGCTGTTACCGTGGGCGTTTTCGACGGGGTGCACCGGGGGCACGTCTCCCTGATTGAGCGGGTAACCCTCGGCGGCCTGCCGGCGGGGGTGCCGGCGGGCATTCCCGTCATCGTTACATTCAGGAAAAATTACAAGTTGGAGCGGCCTCTGTCGGCCTTTCCGCCGGGGCAGAACATTGTCAGCTTTCGGCAAAAATGCGCCATCTTCGAAAGTTTGGGGGTTGCGATCACCGTGGTTGCCGATTTTTCCGACTCTTTCCGGCAGATGAGCGGGGCGGATTTTTTTCGCCTGCTTTGGGAACGGGGGCGCATGGGTTTTTTGGCAGTGGGCAGCGATTTTCGCTGCGGCCGCAATCTTGACACCGATGCCGCCTTGATTCGCCAGCTTCACGCCGGCAAGGGCATTCCTGTCGAGGTTGCGGACGCGCTTATGGAAGACGGGGCGGCGATAAGTTCCAGCCGCATACGCAAGGCTATCCGGCAGGGCAACTTAAAACAGGCGGCTTCCATGCTTGGCCGCCCCTTCACTCTCGACTTGGGCGAAGCGGCGGCTTTGCACGGCGGCTCGGACTGTGTTCTGCCGCCGGCGGGCAGTTACCGCGTCCTGCTTTACGAGGACGGCCGCCCCGGCAAGCCGGCAGTGCTGCAAATCGAAGACGGCGGCCTTGTAAAAATTTCCCGCGACGGCTTTCTTCCAGCCGGCCGCGAAGCTTACGCCGAGTTTGTCTCTTAGGGAACCACTGATTAACTCGAAGCTAATCAGTGGTTCCCTCTGCATTTGCTCATTTCATTGCGCAAAATGCGGGTAAGAACGATGATTAAATCCTCGATGGGATTTAATCATCGTTTCCTTAGGGAAACCCCTTGCCCCCTTGCCGGCAAGGTTGACAAATTCCCAAAATCGGCTTAGAATGTAAGAGAGCTACAATGCTCAAAAAACGCTAAATTATGGAGGTTTTATGAAAATTGCAATTAACGGCTTTGGCCGTATCGGACGCATGGCTTTGCAGTCAATGGTCGCTCAGGGCTTTTTGGGAAAAGACAAAATCGATCTTGTAGCCGTCGTGGACATCGTTACAGACGCAAAATACTTCGCTTATCAGCTTAAATACGATTCCGCTCAGGGCAAAATGAAGGCGGAAATTGGCACGGACGGCGCGGACGTGCTTGTAATCAACGGGCACAAGATTAAATGCTTGTCGGGCAAGGGGCTTACCCCGGCGCAACTGCCTTGGAAGGACATGGGCGTGGAATACGTGCTGGAATGTACCGGTATGTACAACAGCGAAAAAGCCTACGGGCATATCGAAGCGGGCGCGAAAAAAGTACTGCTTTCCGCACCCGGCAAGTCCGAAGATGCGAGCAAACCCGTTAAAACAATCGTCATGGGCGTAAACCAAGAAGAATACGATGCCGGCAAACACCACGTCGTGTCCAACGCAAGCTGCACCACAAACTGCCTTGCGCCGGTTGTGCACGTCCTGTTAAAAGAAGGCTTCGGCATCGAGACCGGGCTTATGACGACCATTCACGCGTACACGGCCACCCAGAAAACCGTGGACGGCGTGTCCCAGAAAGACTGGCGCGGCGGGCGCGCGGCGGCGGTGAACATCATCCCCTCGACAACCGGCGCGGCCAAAGCCGTGGGCGAAGTGCTTCCGGCGACAAAGGGCAAGCTGACCGGCATGGCCTTCAGGGTTCCCACGGTAACGGTTTCGGTCGTTGACTTGACCTTCCGCACGGAAAAAGACACTTCTATAGAAGAAATCGATGCCGCGCTGAAAAAAGCCTCGGAAAGCTATCTGAAAGGCGTTTTGGAATACAGCAAAGAAGAGCTTGTTTCCACGGACGTTATTCACGACCCGCACACGTCGGTTTACGACAGCCTTGCCACGCTTCAGAACAACCTGCCGGGGGAAAAACGCTTCTTCAAGGTGGTTTCTTGGTACGATAACGAGTGGGGCTATTCCTGCAAACTTATCGACCTGCTCAACTACATGAGCAAAAAGTAAGAAAGAGAAAGGAGGGAGTTGGCGGGGCTTTTTTCCGGCACTCCCTCTTTTCGTCTTTTTAGCCCCACACCAATCTGCAAGGAGTTTTTGATGATTAAAACTGTAAAAACCGTAGACCTAAAAGGCAAACGGGTAATAATGAGGGTGGATTTTAACGTGCCTATGAAAGACGGGGTTGTCCAAGACGACACCCGGATAGTCGCCGCCATCCCCACGATAAAATATATTTTGGAGCAGGGGGCGAAGTCGCTCACCCTCATGTCGCATTTGGGCGACCCTTCAAAAGATTCCAAAAAAGCAAAGGAAAAGGCCGAAAAAGACGGCAAGAGCTTTGACGAAGCGGCCTACATGAAGGGCAAGCACCGCATGGCTCCCGTGGCGGAGTATTTGGAAAAAAAACTGGGCAGCCCGGTAATTTTCGCCGGCGAAGACGGCTGCTACGGCAAAAAGGCCTTTATCGAAGGCCAGGCCGCAGGCAGCGTCATCATGCTGGAAAATACGCGCTTTCATAAGGAAGAAACCGCCAAAGAAGCGGCAGACCTTGACAAACTGGCGAAAGAGCTTGCCGGCTACGGGGAGATTTTCGTAAACGACGCTTTCGGCACGGCGCACAGGGATCACGCATCGACGGCTTCGATCTCGAAGTTTGTGCCGGTGTCCGTCGCGGGCTTCCTTATGGAAAAAGAGGTGAACTACCTTGAGCCGATTGTAACAAACCCGCAGAAGCCGCTAGTGGCCATTATCGGCGGGGCGAAGGTTTCCTCGAAAATTGCCGTTTTGGAAAGCCTTTTGAAAAATGCCGCCGCGCTCATTATCGGCGGGGGCATGGCTTACACCTTCCTTAAAGCCCAGGGGCACAAGGTCGGCAAGTCGCTGGTGGAAGACGACCAGATTGACACGGCCAACAAGGTGCTTGCCGCCGCGAAGACCGCCGGGGTGCAGATCATTCTGCCTGTGGACCATGTTTGCGGCGAAACCTTTGACGCGGCAGCCAAACCGGTGGCCGTTGACGGGCTGGATTTGGCGGACAACCTTATGGGGCTTGACGTGGGGCCGAAAACGCTGGCCGCTTACAAGGCCGCCCTTGCCGGGGCAAAGACAATCGTCTGGAACGGCCCCGTGGGTGTTTTCGAATTTGAAGCCTTTGCCAAGGGAACCGAGGAAATCGCCAAGCTGGTGGCGGCGGCGACAGGCTCCGGCAGCATTACCGTGGTCGGCGGCGGCGATTCCGTTGCGGCGGTGAACAAGTTCGCCCTGGCCGACAAGATGAGCCATGTTTCCACAGGCGGCGGCGCTTCTCTGGAACTGCTGGAAGGCAGAAAGCTTCCCGGCATCGAAGTGTGCAGGGGGTAGCGCGTGAGGCAGTGTTACATAGCCGGCAACTGGAAAATGCACAAAACCCGGCCGCAGTCGGCAGATTTGGCCAAGGAGCTTGTGGCCGCCCTTAAAGACGGCTCGAACAAGTATCTGGTCGCGCCTTCCTTCACAAACTTGGAAGCCGTGGCTGCCGTCATAAAGGGGACAAACATCCGCCTTGGGGCGCAGAACTGCGCCTGCGAGGAAGAGGGGGCGCACACCGGGGAAGTTTCGGTACTTCAGCTTAAGGATTTGGGCGTGCAGACGATTATCCTGGGGCACAGCGAAAGGCGGCACTCGTACAAAGAGGACGACGCGCTTATCAACAAAAAGCTCAAGCTCGCGCTGAAGCACGGCTTCGAGGTGATTCTCTGCATTGGCGAGCTTTTGGAAGAGCGGGAAGCGGGCAAGGCGAATGCCGTCTGCGAAACGCAAACCGTCCAAGGGCTTGCCGGCGTTAGCGAGGCCGAACTTGCCAATGTAGTGATCGCCTACGAGCCTGTTTGGGCGATTGGCACGGGAAAAACGGCCACGCCGGAGGATGCCGAGGCCGTACACGCCTTTGTCCGGGGGCTTATTGCCAAGCAGTATTCGCAGGCGGCGGCCGACAAGATCGTTATCCAGTACGGCGGCTCGGTAAAGCCGGACAACGCCGCAGAGCTTATGGCCAAGGAAAACATTGACGGGGCGCTTGTCGGCGGCGCGTCGCTTAAAACGGAAACATTTGCGCCTATTGCCAAATGGAACGCAAAGTGAGGCTTTAGCCGGGATTTTTCCTTGGGGGTGCGGCGGGCAAGTCCTGCCGCGCCCCTGTGGAGGCGCACCCTCTGTGGGGGCGTTCAAAGGGCTTGCGGGCAAGACAAACTATGAACTTTTTTTCTTTTTTCTGGGTTCCTCTGTTCTATCTTTTGTGGCGTTTGATTTACCGCAAGGACTACTCCGGGGGGGTGTCGGCGTTTTTTTTCGGCATTGTTACCGCTCTTTTGCAGTTTCTGTTCGGCAGTATCGTAACGCCCGGCGGCTTCGGTTTTTCGCGCTGGCTTTACGGCTTTGTTGAGATCGTAAGCCTGCCGGTGCTTCTTCCCATGCTGGTTTGCGGGGGTTTTGTCCTGTTAGGGGCACTGCCAAAAAGCGCCGACTTTGCAGACTTCGCGCTTTTGTGGATTATGCCGGTGGCCGTTTTCCGCGCGCTCAGTTGGGGCGAACTGCGCGACCCCATTTTACTCGCGCTGGTTCCCGTGTTGTGGACAGCCCTTGCGGTCGGCATTCATTTTTTTATAAGCCTTATCATTGCCCGGCCGAAATGGTATGTGATAATTCCCTGCCTGCTCGGCATTTTATTTTTGCCGCTGGCCGCGCCGGCGGTTTATTGGGCTTTCTTTTCGCACCAAAGCGTTTTGGGCTTTGCCATTTTCGCGGCGGTTATCATCCCTCTTTTATTTTCTGTCATAGCCGGGCTGTTGCGTTTCAAAGGCCGGCAGGAAGCGGCGTGAAAAAACGGGGTTGGTGGTTTCGTGTGAGGGTTTAAGGAAGCACTGATTAAATCCCATCGAGGATTTAATCAGTGCTTCTTACCCGCATTTGCGCAATGAAATGAGCAAATGTAGAGGGAAATGCTGATTAGCGTCAAGTTAATCAGCGTTTCCCTAATGTTCGCCCTTTAGGGCGAGGTTGCTGATTTTTAAAAAACGCAGGGAGGTGTTATGAGCGTCAGGGAAATCTGGGCGGCTATTTTAAAAAAGCTGTATTTCGATTTTGCGGAAAAAGCCGCGTTAAGCGAGCGCGAAACATTTGACGACGAGCTTAACTTTCATTTGGTGCGCTTTCTTCCTATAATTTACACAGCCGGCTTTTTGCCGCTTTTATGGATACCGCTGGATTTAATTTTTCACCCGTATCCTTTGCTGGCGGTTTCTTTGCGCGTTTTGCCCAGCGCCGCCCCCTTTGCGGGCTTTTTTATTATCAACAGCAAAAACGCCTTGCGCTCTATGCGCGTGTTAGGAATGGTATTAACCGCTTACATGGTTTTTTATACCACAGTTCTGGCTCTTTATGCCGGGCAGTACATGGCATTATATTTCCTTACGGTAGTCCTGTGCCTTATGTTCGTGATCGGGGCGATTGCCAGCCTTAAATTCAAGATGATCGTTTTAGCGTCGGGGTTTTTCCTGTATTTGGCATACGGGATAATTACGGGCGTTAACTTTACAGAGCCGATAATGTTTTTTGTTTTGCTTGTTATGTGTACAACCCTGTCGGTCAGTATGTATACCTCATGGGTTATCGACCGCAACCGCTATCAAAGTTGGAAGCTGTACAGAACGCTAAGGGATGAAGTTAGGAAAAACGAAGAAAACTTAAAGACCATATCCGATCTTGCGCAAAAGGCCGAAAAACTTGCGCACAAGGCAGAAGAAGCGTCCCGCGCAAAAACCAACTTTCTTGCAAAAATGAGCCACGAAATACGCACGCCGATGAACGCAATAACGGGAATTACCGAACTTGCCATGCGGGAAGAGATGGCCCCGGCACTGCAAGAACAGCTTATGATTATAAAGCAATCTGGCACCGGGCTTATTTCGATAATCAACGATATTCTGGATTTTTCAAAAATAGAAAGCGGCAAGATCGACATCGCCCCGTCGGAGTATTTTTTGTCAGAAGTGATAAACGATGTTGTAAACATAATAAAAGTGCGCCTGATCGAATCCAACGTACAATTTGCGATAAACTTGGACAGCAGCATTCCTAACAAATTATTCGGGGATAAAATAAGGATACGCCAAATTTTGCTAAACATTTTAAGCAACGCCGTAAAGTATACAGCCGAAGGCCATATCTTATTTTCTATCGGCTTTGAGACAGAAACAGACGCGTCAGCCGGGGCGCAGACGATAACGCTTGTTTGCAAAGTGCGCGACACCGGCAAAGGGATAAAGCCCGAAAACATTGCCCGCTTGTACGACGACTTTGCCCAGTTTGATTCAGACAGCAACAGCGGCGTAGAAGGCTCAGGTTTGGGGCTTCCCATTACCAAAAGCCTTTTAACCGCAATGAACGGCGATATTTCCGTAGTTTCGCAATACGGCAGCGGCAGCGAGTTTACTGTAAAAATTCCGCAAGGGCTATTGTCGGACGAAAGGCTTGCCGCAGTTGACAAGCTTTTGCCAAACGGGGTGCTGCTGTACGAGCGCCGGCAAGTCTATGCCGACTCTATCGCCTTCAACCTGAACAGCCTGGGCGTTAGCTGCAAAACGGTAGCGACCGCGCAGGATTTTAACGCTGAAATTGCGGGTTTAAAAGCCGCAGAGCCTTACGACATTGTTTTTATCGAAGCGTCGCTGGCAACCGCCGCCGCCGCCGCCTCCGGCGGCGACATGAAAATCGTAATGATTGCCGACTTTGCCGGAAACACTGGCAGCTCAAAATCGGACACGCTCGTACTGCCGGCGCACTCCCTGTCAATTGCCAATGTGTTGAACGGCAAAACGGAAACCATTTCCAAAAGCGACGCTTTGAGTCAGCTTGCGACATTTACAGCGCCGGATGCGAACATTCTCATTGTCGATGACATTGAAACAAATCTGTACGTTGTCAAAGGTCTGTTAAAGCCGTACGAAATGCAGGTAAACATTTGCTCAAGCGGCATAAAAGCCCTGGAAGCTGTCGAATGGGATGTTTACGATCTTATCCTTATGGATCACATGATGCCGGGCATTGACGGAATAGAAGCTACAAAGCGCATACGGCAGTACGAGGGAGCCGGCGGGCATTACAAAAACGCGCCTATCGTGGTGTTGACAGCTAACGCCATATCCGGCGTGGAAAGTATGTTTTTGGAAAACGGTTTCGACGACTGCCTTTTTAAGCCTATCGACACCGCCAAGCTGAACCTTGTTTTGGAAAAATGGATACCCAAAGACAAACAGATAAAGTTCTCGCAGGCTGGCGGCCATGAAAAACCGGATGAATCCCCGCAGTGGGATGCAGCCGATTTTACCGTTGAGGGCTTGAACATACAGCGGGGACTGGACGGCTCCGGCGGCAACCTAAAAAACTACAAGTTTGTGTTAGGCGTTTTCCAAAAAGACGTTGGGGAAAAATCCAAAGAGATCGAAGCCTTCTTGGAGTCCGGCAAAATCCGGGAATACACTATAGTCGTGCACTCCCTTAAAGGGGCGCTTGCCAACATAGGCGGGGAGAGCCTTGCCCAAGCCGCCGCCGCGCTGGAGGCCGCCGGAAAGGCCGGCGATTTGCCGTTTATCGAAAAAAACAACGGGGATTTTCTTGCCGGCATAAGGGCGCTGGCTGCGGATATTGGCGATGCTGTGAAAGAAGATGCCTTGGCTCCCTCCGCCGCTCCCGATCTTCTGTTTGACGAGTTGGAAAGGCTTTCCGCCGCAATAAATGAAAGGGACTCTTCCGGCATAGAGGCATCTGTCGAGGTGCTTGACATTTTTTCCAGTGTAGACGGGATTGGAGAAATTATAAACCGCAGCTTGGCCGGCAATTATGATGAGGTTGTAAAACTCATAGAGGCCATGCTGCGCGAAAAAGCCTCGCCCGGCAACGAACTGCCGGGCGAGGCGGGG
>JGI24700J35501_10930628_pt1 | contig 17013 bp, 9 predicted proteins | sample TergutTh196P1_FD_35501 | JGI IMG/M metagenome (IMG submission 35501)
CACACACACACACACACACACACACACACACACAAGAGCTTGCACAAAAAAGTTTAATCTTGTAATTGAAATCCACAGTTTTGCAGATTGCACCAGGAATTTAATTCTGGTGCCACATAGATAATTATTATTTTTGGGTTATTTGTGTGGTCTATCTGACATTGAAAATGCATTATTAATGTTACAGCAGTGATAGTGTTACACTTTGCCCTATGCTCCCCAGCCACCATATTTATCATAGCCACTTTTTGGAACTTGGCTATCTAATTTTATTGTCATTCCATGGTTGGAGGTTTTTTGTGTTATATTCTTCTCAATATTGTATCCTCATGTACGTTCTTGTACTCCATATTACGGATGGTATTTCTTTGCAACACTGGGGTGTAGATGAGAAGGTAAATTGACTGGATCCAAGGATAATAGGCTGTACAATGTGTGAAATGCATTGCAAGATGTGTATTGTATTCAGTTTAGTGGTCCTTGGGTGTAACAAATTAACAACTGCAATAAGAAATTTTCTGATAACCTGAACCCACTGAATCCTCAGGGAATGAGGAATGAGGGCGATTGTGTTTTGTAAATATGTATTGTATAATTCTTGAACCATTTTGTGCCTTTTGAAGTGACTGTGACAAAATATTATAGGTCGTCAGAATCGGCAGCTGAGTGAAGATGAACGCAGTTTGGGAAGCATTGGTTACATAGCTGGCAGTCTGGCATATTTGCCTGGAAGCATGGGTTACTTGGGAGCTGGTAACCAAGAACGTCATATAGAGTTTCACTATGAGGAGCCTCCAGCTGACTATCCTCTGTGGAAACCTCCAGGGAACTACTTTCCCCGTGGTGAAGCACCCCCACCTTATGAAGAGGCTGTGGCAGCAGCAAGAGCAGAAGCAGCATTAGCAGCTGCAATGGCTTCTTCAAATAGTGTCCTCCACTCAGGTGGTGGAAGTAATAGCACCTTAACCAATTCTGGAATGGGACACAGGACCATTCCCATTAATCTGGCTACTAGTGGGAGTTTCCGGGTTGAACCAACAGTTTCCACAGTGGGAAGAGAACAAAATACATTGGAGACAACAGAACCTTCCAGGTCACGATCAGCTGACATTGTTTTGGAATCTTTACCATCGGTGGAATCGAGACGATCCTCACGGATAATGGAGTTGCCTTCCCCTTTGCCAATGACAGCAGAGGAAGAAGGGGCTGTTGCAGCCATACGCTCAGATGTGTTCTATGAAGATGTTCTTATCGGTCCTCCCTCTTCTTTGTCTGCTGTTGAATGTTTCAATCCCAGTGTAACTACCGTCCCTGGAAAGAGTAAGACTTGCATCACCACTGTGAATATTCCTGCACTGGAAGATCCCACCACAATCACCAGCTCATCTTTGCATTCTCCATCTATCTTAGAAAGTACTGTAGTAAAGGACAACAATACCGCAAGACTTAGCAATCACAGGTTAAATGATTTGAATAAGGGTTCATTGGACAGTGCTACATGTGGTTGCTCGTATCAGTGTCTCCCCCCACCTCTTCCACCTGATGATAATGATGATTATCGAAGTGAGTGTGAGAACTGTAAAAGTACCCATGGTTCAAGATATTACTTGGATCAGGAGCCTAACATTACTTCACCGCAAGAAACCATGACACTTCATCGGCGACCTCAGGACTATGACACCGAAGAGCAGGGATATTATCGCACGTCCCTCACACTGCCTACCCATACACGACGTTTAAGGTTAGTGTCAAAATTGCTTCCCAAACTGTACTTTTCCTGGACCAGTTAAAAGTTGAGTGTCTTTGCATACCACTTGATTTTTGTTTTAGTGGTAATGGTGTGCTGTAGATAGTAAGCTTTAGCAGCTGGAGTACTGAAACACATTTGCATGGGATTCAAATTTTAACCCTTTACATGCAATATGCACTTAATCCACAGTCAGGATGTCAAACTCATTGGTGTGTGTAGGGTGCAGTGAGCCAAGAGAGCTGCAGACTTATCAAAATAAATACAAAGGTATGGTACATTAATCTTCTGGTAGATAGTCTGGCCAATTTTGGGCTGAAAATAATATGATTTTCTCCTGGGTGATTCGGTCAGTGGTCTGAACCACCTAGTGGAAACCAGAGAGAATGTGTACTCAAGACACACGTGGTGTGAGTGAAGCAGGATAAGGGAGCCAGTCTTTGTTTATCTCCTCTGTAGTAGGCTTCATCTTGCAAGTGTTGCAGTTTTCCCTGTCTTATTTTGCCATTGTAGTGATCCCCTCAGTGGTCTGGATTTCTGAGTCATCCAGACCACCCCTTCCTCCCACACAGTACAGATTGCTGAGGGCCTGCTGTCCTGTAAAGATACCATGGTACCAAAACTGACTAACTTCTTGGAGTAGAGTCCCTCTTGAGAATTTGAGAAAGGTTGCCTGAGACAGCCTCACATTCTGTGTAATTTTTGTTAAAATTTGAGACAAACCAAAACACATACTTATAACTAGTGTAACCTAACTGTACCTGAACTCTGAATGATATCTGTTCTACTCCGTTCTACCTAGATCTGAACATTAATGTGCCATGTGGTCCATACCCATGCAGACTTCTTAGTACCAAGGCTCATAGTATCATGATGATGACACAAAATTTCAAGAAAATCTCATCTGGTTTTAAAGTTATGGGACATGTTCATGATTGGACAGGTACATGGGTTCAATAAAATATTCTCAGGCTAGCAACTGCATCAGGTGTTGAATGGTGAGTAAACCAACATTTCATTGACCATTCCTGTTGTCAAAATGTTGGTTTACTTGCCATCCAACCACCTGATGCAACTGCTAGCCAAGGAATAGTTTTTTTGAATTCAGTTGCTGTGAAAGCTTTAAATTACAGGTACATGGGTGTTGTGAATATATTATCTTGTTATAATGTAAAGAGGATTAGAATTGTTAATACTGAGATATGACCTGTGTTTTATGATATCACAGAGTGACACCACTGCATGGAACACCTGCATCTTCACTTCATGGAGCAAGAGAGAACTGGTTCAGCAGCATGCCAGCATCCTCCACATCTTCAACATCTTCAGAAGAGGAGTAACATAAATTTCAATGCAGTATGCTGCTGAAGCCATGTGAGGTAAGAGAGGATACGGGATGAATGTAGGCAGCTTGTCCCTAGGCGCCTTTATAAACAGTACTGGTCCGTATATAAATTCCATATTGGGACAACAGGCTTTCTTTTGGATGCTTGACCCCTGAAGGTGGAACTGATAGGTTGTCCCAAAACATCGGTAAGAAATTACTACTGCTGTCTGCAAAATAACCCGGAGGAGCGCAGTTCTGAACATGACTGATAGTTTTAATCTGCCATTTTGCACATACAGATAGTATTCTGTAAATCAATGAATCTTTTAAGCAATGCGTGTGTTAATGCTTGAATGGACTATAGCAGACTAACAAGGAGACTGGAAATTAGAATCATTGTTTGATTCTGTCTTCTGCTCCTTTGTAAATGTTATATTAATTTCATGGCCTCATTTTGTTATAATTCAGCATTGAAAATTGGTTTGCAGATACAATTGAGGAACTGATGTAACTATTAGGACAATTGTAGGAATGACTACAATAGTTATTTTGTCATAATTTGCATTTTACTCTCTCTTTCTCATGTCACTGTAAAAGCTCCATAAACCTCCATACGGGCAGGAAGTATGTTCATTAGCATATGTACATACTGTCTAGCCTCATTACAGCAGTCATTGATGTGTAACATCATTCTGTGTCACATTGAAATTAACTGTTTATGTCTGTGATGTTCTTAAAGGGATCATTCTGTGTAATTATCAAGAGGATGTGAGGTCCCTGAAGTGCGTGCACAATTTTGGTATCTGGTAGCAAGCTGCTATGATGCAACGTTCTGTTTGCACATAGTGCTGACAGCTTGCCAGCCAGTCATCACTGGTATGGAGCAGTGAATCTTGTGTTGTCATGTGTTTTTGAAGTATTGTCTTTGTTTTCACATTCTCCATCATGCTTCATATTTCCTTGTTCACTGTTCCAAATTGAGCAAGTTGGCATAAGTGGTTTGCTGGTTATTTGTATGAATGAGGTGCCTGGTTTGAATTGCAGTTGGGCACCATCTAATACAGAGGTTTGTGTGGATTTCCTCAGTCCCTCCAGACAAATTTCAGGATAGTACCTCTAACTTACCACTGTTTTCTGTCACATCCTTACCAGTTTTTTACTGACCATTCATTTGGTCATTGGTAGCATATAGTCTGAGCTGCTGACGGTGTTGCCAAACACCCTGAAGTAAAAGGTACCAGGTTCATCCAAAATGGTGCTTATCTACCAAAATGCATGGCTTCACATCCCAGAAGACTGTAACTTTTAATACTCACTGCCAGAACTTCAAATCTCTTTATGCATTCCTGTTTTCATAGATCAGAACTTAAAATTGTGTTACTGCTGTTCAGGTTTGATTGTCTTTGGAATGGATGATGATAATTTCCTTGAAAGAAATTACATTTAGAGGGAGAGAGAGAATATTTCACTATGGAAAAGTTGTTATTACATGTATGATAGAGTTTATTTCATGTGATAGATTGATATGCATCATTGCTGGATCATGGTGTTTTAAATAGTCAAGAGAAGCTTCATGTGACCATTCTCTTAGCTCAATGATATTGGTGCAAATGTTCTACACTGCCACATTTCAGACTGTAGGATGCTACAGTAAAGAAGTGAGTTTTTAATGTAATAATATGATTATTGTTTCCCTTTCCCTTTGTCATGCTGACTCCTCAGGTTGACTGTGGAACCTGCTAACATGTTACATCATAATCAGACCTTATATCAAAATGAATACTCAACTGTATGAGTCCTTGCAGTTGTTATTATTATCACCACCACTTAATGTGTATTTTTTGGAATTGTACTTTGTGTAGTTGTGTGGGATGTATTTAGCAAACAGTTTTATCTTTGTTTTATTTTAATTTATATAAGTTATATTTTTAATGTTGAGGACCAGCTGTATGAATCGTGATATTTAACTGAAGAGTTTATCTCTGATACTCTTCAAGCTTTCAATTTTCATGGCCTATTTTTGGTGTGTTTTGTTAGGGTAATTACTAATTAACTGTATATAATTACTGGGATTTATAGTTTGGTAATTGGTATTGCCCTAGCTCTTGTACATATAATATCTGTAATATTTAATTTTCTGCCCAAGTTTGTGACCTGTGTGAGAAGATAATTCCTGTGCAAGCTCAACAACTAAGTGGAAGCATCGTAATTTATTAGTAAGAAACTTCATTCATACATTTAAATGTAAAGCTTTGGTTTAAGAAGGTTTTTAGTGGGTGTGATGTGAAGCAAAATCATCATAATTATGTTCCAGAACACAGAAATATCAGTTAATCATTTTATTACATTTTTGTACTTTCTGGTCATACATATTGTCCAGACCTTAGAATTGTTGGGCGAGGCAAGTACTGCTGGAGGCACAAGGGCCAATGTAGCCTCAGTTACTTCTTATTTGTAACATAAGTATAGTATACTTTGCACTGATGTGGGAATAATGAGAGTCTTAAGGCTGTCCAAAAGTTGCTGGCAGTAGGGCACCGTTTTTCAGTCCGGTGGACTGGACCATCTTGGATCTGGAACTGCCCAATGCTGATGTGCTGCTGTTTCCACCATGTACTTTTTATCTTGGCCATGGTGAATGGTTAGCTATCCCTAAGCTTTGGTTGAATGTTGGTCTACCCTAAAGCAAGGCTGATTCTGATCCACAATTTTGGCTGAATGTCTAGGAACTCTCCAGTCCCATGCTGGTTAAGATAAAATGCTGCTGACCACTCACTGGTCATGGTGATGTAGAGCAACAAGTGATGGGCTGAGTGTTAATGTGCTTGTTCAATTAGAAGGAGACGTAGAGCAATAGGTGGAGCATTGTATGACTGTCATGCAAGGCTTGGTCAGAGGAGATATGAGAAGCCAGACACTTGACATTTCCTGCTAGTTGCATTTGCAATGTTGTGACCCATCAGCATCTTTCAGTGGCAATACCTGAAACTTGAGTACATGCTTTCTGGGGTGTGGCTGGAGCAATTGTTCAAGGTGTATCCTTTTTCCTGGTTACTGACTGGGTTTGCCATATGGTTTCTGTGTATGGTTTTGTTTGCTGGTATAGAGAGTTTATTTTCTGTTGTCAATTCTTCAACCTCCACTGCAGTGTCTCACTTCTGTTGTTTAGTCTTATGTACCTGTAATTTAGATCTTGAAGTATGTTACCTGCGGGTTATGTATTACAGATGAATTGCTTGTGATGTCTTTTACACCTGCATTTGATTTGTATTGCTAAGCCACATTCTTTCTTCATAAAATATTCCAATCCTATTTTCAGAGTAATTTTTATTAGGGATTGATATTTCTTTATTAGTTATGTGATTGCCAAAATAGTTTATATATCTTTATAGATTATGCAGTAAAATGTGTACCCAAATGATGGTCTTCTTTTTGGTTTGTGCACCATATGATGGTTACATGTTCTGATGTTTTGGAGGAATGTACTGCATCTATCTTTAGGTGGGCAAGCTAGCTTGGTTCAAGCAGATGCTGCAGTGGAAGGAAATGTGTTTGTTATAAAGGACAGTTTTAGGAAGTTTGACCAAGTGGAGCTACAGAGGGTGGGAAGAGCCAATGGGATTTAAGTTTGCCACAAATTTCTCTTTTTTTGAGGGGGGCTACACCAGTAGGAGCTGTGAATATGTGAATATAATGTGCATGGTGACTGTGATGTCATCTGTGCCTGTTAAAAGTTGCTTTTAGTGTGATTAGTATTAGGATTCCTTAGCACCGATACACTGTTGAAGTAGTCTCAGGACAGTGAGACTGTTATGAGCCTTGCCATCTGAAGTATACGAAGCTGTTACTATTGGCCACTGAATCCACATTGGAGGGGGCAGATAGAAAGAGAATTTTGATTGTAGTAAGTTGTGTATATTGCATCCTGTTCATGAATGATCAATGGGATATCAGTGGGGTCTGTGAAGTAATGGAACAAAATAATTGTATTCATGAACATGAGTGTTATGTTGGACAATGTCCATTGTCTTGAATTTTACCAAACACAGTGTTTTGGAAATTGGATATGTTTCCACCATCATTGTCATTTATAGAGGTTCATATTCACTTGGGGCCACCACCAAAAACCGTGTTATTGGCTAATTTCTGATCAGAGAGCATGATCTCCACTCACGGGTTTATGTGTAGCCCATGTGTGTGATAATGTTGTCGCTGGACTCTGAATTATCAAGGATAAGAAAAAAGAGGGGAAAAGGTCTCTCCTGTATCTTTTTTTTTTTCTTTAATTTATATAAGTTCACTATGGTTGATACAGTGAGTTTATTGGTGGCACTTTGTGTAATTTATCAGTATTTTTGCACCTTTCTACTGTGTTTACTGAAGCATGTTCATATATAAATAATTCAAAACATCTACACACAGAATAACCAACATCCTCACTGGTTAGCTACCCCGCTCCCACCATCTCAACTCCACTCTTCTGTCACAAAGAAGAAATTCCAACCATCCTCCACCCATATTCTAAAAGCTTGCAAGTTCAAACAGTTATTTTCAAACTGATTGGTGTTTTCTCCCAAATCTGCTACCCTCCTACAAGGGTCACTGAGTTTCCTTCCCACCATACAGCTTAACAAAAAAATCAGCACAAAAAGTAACATTTCACAGTTGCCTGAATTGTTAAGATATACAAGTGTAAAATCCTGTTACAGCTGGTCTCAGTCTCTGAACATCAACAGATGTTTTGGTCAGGGTAAATTATAGTTAGTGTCATATATCAACAGGAGTTAAGATTGAGACTAGCTGTTTGCAAGCAGTCCAACTCACTGTGAACTTTAACATGCGATGACAGAAATGCTGTTTTGAAAAAACCCAAGATGATTGACTGTGTCCAAAATAATAAACATGTTTTTATAATACACCATTATCAAACATTTGGATGTGGCTTAATGGAATATATAGGGTGGAAAAAGTCGTAAAATTGATTGTCTGGGGCATGGCTGACGGACTTATGGTATGCATGCCCAAAATGACATGTGCCTTTTCCTGTTGTTCCATGTTTTTTATTTCTTTTGCCTGACCAGCATTTCTATATTGTGAAGAATATGTGTATGTACACCTATCTGACTGCTTAGTTATTGTATATGAATTACCGTTGCTACCAAATAATACTGCAAGTGAAACATTTTTACATAAATTGGGAGCAATGGGAAATATTGACTGGATAGTTTATCACTGGGGCGCTGGCTTGGGGGTGACTGGGCGAATACGTGACATTCGACAAAATATTACACACTCTTTGTTTTGAACAGGAGTAATAGCAGCCACAGTTACTTCCATGTTTTCTTATTTATCGCATTCCTCAATGAAGCCCTTTAATAGAATATAATTGTACTATGCATTAATGATATAATTAACCTTTAAAGTACTGACTTTTAAAACCCAGTAGTTCCCTGGTGGCCAGAAATTTTTGGGCATTTAAATCTTTAAATTGCAGGCCTCCATAAAAACATATATATTTTCTGCTCTATATAACATAAAATTATGAAATAAAAACTGTTTGAAAGAGAGTAAAATTCTACATTAATAGATAAAATATTGAGTTTTAGCAATAAATCATACTCACGAAAGTTTATGATAGATTCAAAAGTTATTTTGCATGACATTTTATGACACTTTTGTGAATTTTTTTTATGTACTTACCCCTTGTTTACACCGCTGGCATGTGTGATGTTACGTACATACGAGTATACAACACTTATTTACATGGCAGATGTTTTCTGTCCACGCTGTACAACAATATAATTTTCCTCACGTCACCCCAGTCAATGCTTTTCTTTGTGTCTAGTGACTAAGTTCACATGCCTATGCCATTTCTTGGAGCAGTTCACTATGCACAGACCAATGTCACACTTCCTGCAGAAATACAGCGTACTCCATGTTTGCTTGTGCAGCAAACACACATGACACCACCGTTTTCCTTTGGAAGGCCAATGCTGTGAATGCTTTACTTCCAGTCGACTGAGCTGGGATGCAGTTGGACTTGGTCTGCCCTTTGAAATGGCACTAGCTGTCACATTTTCCTCTTGGGAATGGATAATTAATTTGCAAACAAGAATTCCACGGAAATTTTTGTGCGTCATTTTGCCACCACATGACTTGTGTATAAGAAATGCGTTTAGAATGTTCATGTCTGTTAGGTGAAAAAACAGTTCCCCGGTCCACTTCCATGTTCTGCTGGCAATTCCATAGCTGTTGACCATTTTGTCTGACTTGTCCACAAACCCCATGTATGTATTGTAGTCTTCTACAACACGAGGTTTGATAGCCTGACCAGATTCTTGGGTGAAATTTCGTTCAACAGGGGGAGCGTGCATGTTTGTCAGAATGTACACATCCCTCCTGTCTTTCCAGCAAACAGCCCTTAGGGTTCCCCTGACTTGTGTCGCAATGTCCCCCCTTTTCATTTTTAGAGATTTTGGTCCAATATCTTGTGGCATTTCACGCCTGTCATGACGTACTGTTCCACACACATTGATTTTTCGTTAGAACAGATCATCAAACGGGAGGCGAGGTGAAATAATTGTCCATGAAAATTTTGTGGCCCAGTCCCTCAACTCTTCGAATAACTTGCAGCACCGATCTGTGCGTTGCTGTTATTTGAGCTGTGGCATTCTGCCTTGCTTGCCTAAATACATGCTCATACCATAAGTGTAGCCCAGAGAGTCACAAAGTTTGTAAATTTTGACGTCAAATCTTTTATGTTTCTTTGGAATATATTGCCAATAGACTACTTTTCCTTTGTACAACACAATCACTTCGTCCACAGCAAGATGTTCTGTCGGATTGTACGGTTCACAGAATTTGTTCAGTGTGTCAAAAATCTTTCATATTTTCCAAAGTCTGTTGTAGTCTGGGTCATCATGGTTCGGAGGGTCATCATTGTTTTCAAAATGAAGGAATCGAAGAATGTGGAAGAAGCGATCACGTGCCATTACATTTGAATAAAATAGAGTGCAGTACTGCTCCATTCTGGACCAATAATCTTTGAGGCTATGACACTAGTCATGACTCATTTGAATCATAAGTCCAAAAACGTGTACATTTCTTTGATGGTAATATCATGTGGTTGTGCTGAAGTGCTTTCTGTAGTTCTAGATGACATGTATTGATGGAAGTAGCGGTTTGTTTCGGTTAGAATAATTTGAAAGACCTGCCTAAAAAACAGAATGAAGATTGAAAAGGGAGAAGATTGCGCATTTATATCAGAGGCAGCTGAATGGTTAACACCATTTGGAGGTCCAGTAAAATTCAAGAAATTTGACAAATCCCTGGCTCTTGTAGCCCGAAACGCAACTTTGGTTGTTGTAGGCTGGTCTTGGCGTAGGCCAAAATGCTAGATTTTGTTGATGATAACACAAAACTATTTATTACAGCAGCGCTGAATACAATGAAGATAGTAGAGTTGAATACAAGTCAAAGTACAGATTAAGACAGCCCAGGTAAGCTGTTGATAGTTGACAGATTCGGAGATCAAGTACAGTTGTACTTTACAGAGCGATTGACCCTTCAATCTCACCCAGAATTCTGTTAACTCCAATTTTTATATGAGGTCTCTCGGGGGTTTGGCTCAGGGAGGAGCTTCAGCGAAAAACGTCTCAAAATGTCTCCTGATTGGACCTCAGTGTCGTCATTTCCGGTCTCCAAAACATTATCTTATTTGGTCATAAGTCTGATTTGTTCCCTACATTTGTAATGAATCTTTTAACACTTACACTAATGCAGCTTCTTCCCTTTCCAAGGCTAATATTACAACAGTTCTAATGTGGTCTGGCTTTTCTCTTCTACACTAAACGTGAAGCTAGCTACATTGTAGAATACACAAAATATTACAGAACTCATAAAGCTAATTCAGGTTTACATCATTTAACATTGTAAAAGTTAAGTGTACAAATTATATGATTTTAAACATTACGGAGCTTATAAAGCTAATGGAGACCTCCAGCCTCTAGCATAGCAAAAACAAAAGTTAACTGTATAAGTTATATGAACTTAAAATAAGTCTTACGTTGTATTCTCTAAAATGTGACTTGGAGTTGGGATCTGGGCAGTGTTTTTGTCACATCTCTCTCTGACTGCATATACTGTCTCATCACACTTTCCCCCTGGAAAAAAGACTTGGATCTTATAACCCGAATCTTTACCTTTCTCCGTTTCTTTCTTTTATTTTAGACTTTCTCTGGAACTCTGTTAATTCCCAGCTCTTGCTTATCCGAGAAGGGGAACGCCGTCTGGGAGTAAGTTCTCTCTGCCGTGATTTATGGGGTTCTTGTATAGATAGAGGTAATGAGTGAGAAGATATGGGTGTTAAAGGGGGTGTCCTAGGGGCTTAATGATATGATACTTGGTCTGCATTAATATTAGTTATAACACAGCACCATTCTTTAGTATGGCGTATACATTCTTTTGGTGTCCACTTGTCCCAAATCCAAAAGGCACATTGTCTACAGCATTTACAGCAACAGCAAGAGCAACAAATGCTTACAATAAACACTATAATAGTTAGTACAACACTCCCCCACGTGGTTGTCAATATTTTAAAATGTTCATATTTCTTTGCTTGTTCTTTGTCAATCAATTCTTGGATCTCACTGATTTTTATTCTAGCAAGATTCAAATCTTCAACGGATGACAAGAAATTTTTAAGTGGCTTTCGTAAGGGCAATTCATGTAATTGTTCCTTTTCATACTCAGTTAAACAACAATCTAGGTCCACTGGAGCCAAAGGTAGTATGTCTTCTTGTGAATTGTTTTGTACTAAAGTGAACAAAGCATATAACCTGCTATGGGTAGAATAACCTTTACATCGTGGTGGTAAGTACAACTTCCCACGATTTTGCATTGTTGACTGGAATTTCATAGATCCACATAAGACAGTAAATACTTCAGTTTTAGGAGCAACATGCAACTATTCGTTACTCAAATGTAATGGTATCCAATAAGTGTATTCTAAATTCAACAATCCTTGTACACACACATGGCCAGGAAAGGAGATTGTAGAAGGGTGTATTAGGGTAACTTCACAATCTTCATTAGGAAAGAATGTGAGGATAGGTAAAGTTTCTTGACATACATAATTAAACTCATTGGGTAGGAGGCAAGCCTGTAGTTCTTGATAGTTCATTTTACCATACTTATGCCACATAGCATCCACAAAAATGAAGTCCTTCTTTGTTTCTGTATATGCAAATACATTTTCGTGTTGCTTAATGGAGAAGGGTTGTAATTTACACAATTGATACACAGTAGATTGTAATAAAGGAATCTGGAGAATATACACCAAATAGGATTTCTGGGAGAAAATTATTGGAGTGATGAGTCGTGACAGTTCAAGAGAAGGGAAAGAAGGTAAGTCTAATCCGTCGGACAATGACTCTTCTTTCATCATGTCCTTGATCTTTGCTATTGTGATTGGCTGTGGTTGGATTACTCCAACCTGTGCGTGCAGAAACACATCTACCAGGATTTCAAATGTATGCTGACATTCGTCTAGTCCCCTTTGAACTTGTTGTGTATTCTCGTTTAGTATCAAAACAGAGTCTAATTGAGTCTGCATTCGATTGATCTCATTGACTACTATTTTGTTTAAACGTTGTAGGTTTTCTACCAAAACCTTTTCATTTCTGTTCACCTTTTGCATGGTGATATTGAATGATGTAATGGCTGATTTTAGGACTATCATTTGCTCTTGTGAAATACAAAGGAAAGAAAGTTGTTCATCTTCTAACTTCTGAATGTACTGGGTATATTTTTGAGCATTGGACTGGGTCAGGATACCTAATGAAAATTTTAAAATATCTCCTCGTAAATCCAGAATTTCACATTTCACTCTTTCTGGTTGGGCAGACAGTACACACACAACTATTTATTATAACAGCGCTGAATATGGCAAAGACAGTAGAGCTGAATACAGTTTGAAGTACAGATGAAGATAGCCCAGGTAAGCCATTGATAGTTGACAGATTCGGAGACCAAGTACAGTTGTACTTTACAGAGTGACTGACACTTCAGTCTCACCTAAAATTCTGTTAACTCCAATTTTTATATGAGGTCTCTCGGGTGTTGGCTCGGGGAGGAGCTTTAGTGTGAAACGTCTAAAAAATGTCTCCTGATTGGACCTCAATGTCATCATTTTCGGTCTCCAAAACATTACCTTATTTGGTCATAAGTCTGATTCGTTCCCTACATTTGTAATGAATCTTTTAACACTTACACTAATGCAACTCCTTTAAGGCCTAGGTGCATATATCACAACAATTCTAATGTGGTCTGGATTTTCTCTTTGACACTGAATGTGAAGCTAGCTAAATTGTAGAGTGCACAAAATATTACAGAACTCATAAAGCTAATTCAAGTTTACGTCATTTAACAAAGTAAAAGTTAAGTGTACAAATTATATGAATTTAAACATTACGGAGCTTATAAAGCTAATGGAGACCTCCAGCCTCTAGCGTAGCAAAAACAAAAGTTAAGTGTATAAGTTATATGAACTTAAAATAAGTCTTACATTGTATTCTCTAAAATGTGACTTGGAGTTGGGATCTGGACAGTGTTTTCATCACATCTCCCTTTGACTGAATTTATTGCCTCATCACAACTGAGTGTAGAGGAGTCTCAGTGACCAAACAGGCTAACCCATGGAGCAAACTAAGAGGGGAAGTGGGGGAGAAGGGAAAGGAATGGATACATGCGGGTCATGGCCAGCAGATAGCATACTGCTGCGACTTGAAATAATGTGACATAACAGGCACAATGTCCATGACATAAGGTAGTAGTTCACATGTTCACCCAGTGTCTTCCCAGTTTGTCTTGATTTACAAATTTATGTAAAACTATTACGAAATTCTTGTCATCAGTGTAATAGTTAAAATGTGGATTGTATTAAAAGCAGTCCTTTACTATTTTAAACAAAAAATATTACATTAAACCTTGTCCAGACTGAATTTGAATGGTAGAAGATTTGTTGGTGTGTTTTGCAGGAAAAGTGCCTGGTGTTGGTAGGCCTGTGGGTGAAGATTGGAATGTTGTTTGCTGCCTTTCTTTAAGCTTTTCATTACTTTCTTTGTCTGCATTGTTGTCCAGTTTTGTACAGAAATAGTTTATTCAGTTTCATATGTCATGTTAGCCAACATTTGCTGGTCTTTTCTTGTCCGTGTGGAGAAATTGGGTGATTGGAGACACAGATGGCTGCCCTTCTGTTTGTTTGAGACTGACATTTAAAAGTCTGTATATCATCACCTGTGACAAAAATGTAGTTAGCAACACCACTGGAAAAGTACTAAAGCATTTCATAATTTTATTTTTTCAGGTGCTGTTTTCAGTTATGATGCATCCACTGACAGTACATTTTCCTTGCATAGAGTTATTTCTGTAATTTGTCACAAACACCAAATGAACTAATTTCTGGGTTAGCCACATAGTGTGAGTTCTCCTTGATTATTTCTTCCACACAAGCAGTGTTTCTTCGTTTCACTTAGCAGTCATTTCTGTATTCCAGTCTGTGTTTTCGATAAGCGTTTTCCCCATGTTGTAATCCAAGAAGTCTGGCATGTGATTGAGCAGTGTCCTGAAAAACCCACTTCACACAATTAAAAATCTGACTCATATTTCGGCCACTTTTGTTGTGGGTTCTTACAGATTTCATGTTGAAGGGATACCTCAGAACAAAATACCACACTATGCTGGCCTCATTGTAAAATAATGGACGGTGTTAATGCATTTGAAGTCACTGGGTACATTACATGCATTAATACAGTAACATTTCTTTGTTTAGAGCCTGTTTTCTGCATAACAGTAGACTAGCTAGAATGCTAACAGTGCTGGAAGCAGTAGCACATAACTATTCTTCTCTGACTCCCACTCATAAATATCTGTGATATGAAGAAAACAAGATAACCAATGGAGCTCATCTTAATGTATGACTTGAAAAGTATGTAAATAAATGTTAAGGTTACTGTTTTCATGGGACGTGATGTCATGTGGTCTGGTACATATATATACCTCCATTTCATGGTAACTGGCTGCCTCCATCATCAGAGAAGATGAATGTTGCAAATTTCTCTGAAATGTCTGTATGTTTTTACCAGCCCTACATGACATAACTTTCTGGGAGACACTAATCTTCGTAGTCACTGCTCTGGGAATCTCAGAACTCATACGCAAATAAATGATTTGACAGGTGCTGCCACTGGTGGGTGAAAATAAAGTATTTAATATTGAATAGGCATGTGACGTACTGCTGTCTATAAACATAAAGATTAAAATGTATAGTTGTGTTTTGTGTGGGTGTGAAACTTGCCTCACTTTAATGGCAGAACAAAATCTGAGAGTGTGTGAAAATAAGGTGCTGAGCAAGATGTTTGTTCCTAAGAGGGAAGGAGTAATATAAGACTGGAGATATGATATGTTTGTTAACTGCAGTTGGGTTGACACCCCATGGCAGTAGTACATCACACATTTACACAGAAACAATACACAGAACAACACTGTGAAACAGAATACACAGAACAGAACATGCATAACAGTAAGAATACATAAACATAACAATAGAAATACATACATACATACAAAATGACTTCACAGTGAGGAGCTTCTTTATTTGTGTCCCCACCAGATGTTTTTTAGGTGATCAAAATGAGGAGGAGAGATGTGTGGGGTATGTGACACATAGGGGTAAGAAGAGAAAGGCATGTAGGCTTGTTATGGGGAGACATGAAGGAAAGAGATGACTTTGAAGACCAGAGTGTAGGTGGGAGGATATTGGAATGGATCTTAAAGATATATTGTGGGACATCATTGACTGGGTTCTTCTGCTTAGGACAGGGACAGGTGATGCGCTGTTGTGAAAGTGGTAATGAACCTTTGGGTTGCATAAATTTGGGGAATTTGTTGAATATCTGAGGGACTGTTAGCCTCTCAAGAAGGAGCTTGCCCCATGGCAGTAGATGGTTAGTATGTATCACATGCAAATGCAGCACTAGTCTCATCAGGCTGTCCACAGAAATTTTGTCTTATGAGTGCCGTGCTGCACGATAGGTTGCAGCATCCTGTGTAATGTTTGAGCTTGCACTGTGTACTCATATAGTGGGCAGTTGATCAAGTAGCATCTGGTACCAGCAAAATATCAAGCAGTTGTGAAAGTTTTGAAATGATGTAAGATGTCATCCAAACTGTTTTCAAGTCTCTGTGGTTTCTTCAGTATTTACACAGTGTTCTTTTACAGTTTATGTGCATTCTGTTTGTAACAGTAACTTGTGGTATTCCAGCATTTGTGTTGGATTCAAACTGCTCAGATATTTTGTCCACTTGTATAACAGTTGCTTATTACTTCTTGTAATTTATGTACTGTTTTTTTTCCATACTGTTCCGCAAAGCTTCCTCCTTTTTGTGCAGCATTGTTGGTCCTGGTTTTGAGTGATGTAATCTTGTGGAAGTGAGCAGTGTTGCCAGTGTTTAAAAGGAGGAGGTGACTCATCTTCAGGGTGAAAATTGTTGGGATGAGGATGCAGCCAGTTTGCAAAGGAGAGTGAGAGAATATGGTCACTCATTTATAACTACAAGGGGAAAGGAGATGGAGCCTTGAACACATAGTAGTAAGAAAGCAGCAGAGAATAAAGTCAGTAACCACTCTCCTGTGATTTTGCTTAGAGCCTGATTATATTCTCATCCCAGTTACTTTGACCCTGAAGTTCGAGGCAGTTTGTCCAAATTATTGGTAACAGAGCCCACTTGCACACAATGCCATCTTTCAGATAAACATCACCAATTAAGTTTTATTCACACCACCTCATGCACTTTTTCATACAACTATGTGTCAGTCTTTTAAGTTATATTAAAATCACTTAAAACACTTTAGGAAGCACTCCAACATGTTTCGATCTTC
>JGI24700J35501_10930627_pt1 | contig 17004 bp, 9 predicted proteins | sample TergutTh196P1_FD_35501 | JGI IMG/M metagenome (IMG submission 35501)
CGATCAACAGGCAATTTCGAGTGCCGGTTGGCGGCGGCGTTCATTTAATTGAATCTCCGTCTGGCTCCAGCGGCTTCACCTCCGTTTTTGAAGCCGGCCTTCAATTTGTCCCCTTTGAGTCTTTTTTCATTTCCTCAACCTACAGGATACGGGGTTTGTTCGCAAACTCGATTGAAAACGGCGTAACCCACGGTTTCACTATCGGTGTCGGCCGGCTGTGGTTCCGTTAAAGGAGTTTTAGAATGAAAAAAGCCGGAAAGTTATTCGCTGTTGCAGCGGTGGCTATAAAAACAGGGCGATTAAACACAGCCAAAAACCACTTGGCAAGGCAGGTGGTCTGATGATTACTACAGCGCTTGCAGCAGGAGCCTTAAAGAAGGCGGGAACAGTATTCATGGCAGGGGCAGTCGCGGCCAAAACGCTTGCCCCGGTAGCGGCAAAAGGCATATTTGCGGGGGGAGCCGTTGCTCACAATTACCTAAAGCAAACAATGCCGCTTGAGGAAAAACAGATAATCGCCCCGGAGGATTTTGAGCCAATAAGTGTCTCTCTCCCTGGGAACCTAGATTACATCGTCAAAGATCATCGAATCAAAGAAAGAATCGAGCTGCTTGTAAAGACGGCGGAAACTTTGAAAACGCCCGAAGCTTACTCAATGGTCAACGGGATTTTAAGACAGCTCAATGACGATACCTACACAGTGCTTATAGCCGGAAGGTTTAGCACGGGGAAATCAACGCTGTTGAACAAACTGTTGGGCAAAGACATCCTAAAAACATCGCCCGGCGAGACCACAAAAACCCTCGCGTGGCTGTGGCATGGAGAAAGCGGCGGGGAAATGGCTTGGTATCATGACTTTAACGACGATATGCATCCAATAAAGCTGGAAGACATAGCCGGCATTCCCGAAGAGCCGCCAGTGTTCAATGTTTTTGCCGCTATCAACGCCGACATCCTAAAACATGGCGCAATGCTAATCGACACGCCCGGTTTGCAGGCTTCAGGGGAAACAGCCGGGATAACAATGAACGCAGTAGAAAATGCCGATGCCGCAATCCTTGTGGTAGATCACTTCCCGGTGGAGAGGGGCGATATAGAGTTTATCGAAAAACTGCAACAAGAAGGCAAAGGACACAAACTTTTTGTGGTTATAAATAAAATTGACCAAGCCGACAGCCCGGACGACATGGAAGACATGATTGCAGAACGCAGGAAAATGTTATCCAACATGGGAGTTAGCGTGCGTATCTTCCCGCTATCTTGTCGAAAGCCGGAACTGGCGGATAACGGCTTGCAGAAGTTTCAGGATGCTCTTGCAAAATTTTTGCAGGAAGATTTGCAAAAAGCAAGGGAAGACGGCGTTTCGCAGCAAATAAAAAACACGGCGGCGGTTTTTAGCAAACTGTGCACAGAGGCCGTGCAGATCGGCAAGATGCAGGGCGAGCAAGAACGCGCAAGAATTAGGGAAGAAGCCGAAGCCGTAATGAAGCAGGCCGAGCAGGAAATGAAGCGGATAATAAGCGCGCAAAAAAGCGAAATTCGCAAGCTAGAAGGAAGCGTTCTTAACAAATGGAATGTTTTCCTGGGCGACTTAAAAGACAAAGTTGAAAACATAATCGACAATGCTAGCGAAGCGCAGTTAAAACAACCAAACCAGTTACTCGGTTCGATTCAGGGGGAGATTAACTCATTCCTTATAAATGAATTTTCCGCCGCAGAAGAACAAATTCGCCAGAAAACAGTCGCCGATCTTGAAAACGTGCAACTGCCCGTGCCGCACAGCGAAGGACAGTTGGCGATTCACATACCGGGCCGCTTGGGACAAAATATCAATATTCCGCCGGAACTTGCAAGCACAGGCTTGCTGGCATACACTTTTTTTACCAGATTCGGCACGGGTTTTTTAGGCGTGGGCGGCCTTGTTGCAGCCGCGCCTCAACTCTTTCTTATTGTTGTGTTAGCCCCCTTTATCAATAAAATTTTTGAGCAGGGCTTAAATCTTATAGGAAAGCTAGGAGTCAAAGTGTTCAAGACGCGGATGCAGAAAGAAATCAGCGATAACTGGCCGAATGTCGATGAAAACGCGCGTTCCAAAATTAAGGAATACTTTGCCACTTTGTCAGAGCAAATAGAACGTTGCGGGGAGGAAACTATTCGCGATATTAAAAGGCGGGAAAGCAGCAGAATCAAAATGACGGAAACGGCAAACAACGACACGGTGCCAGATTTTGAAAACTACAAGCGCAAATTTGACGCTATGAGTTAGGCGACATCTAACATGGGCTTGTTCGAGAACCCGATGGTTCTCGAACAAGCCTCGCATTTTTTGGGGCAAAAGCCCCAAAAAAGTGCTATTTTAAGCAGAAGTTGTTCTGAAACTGAAGTTTCCGAACAACTCTAATCTAGAACAGGAGTAAAAAATGAAAACTTTGGAAGAAAGAAAACAGGCGGTTTATAAAATTATAGACGCTTACGGCAGCTTGCTTGAAAGGCAAAAAAGCAAGGAGTACCAAGAACGCAGGGAAACCCTGATTGTCAGCCGAAAGAACATAGAGAAGGAGCGCTACCAAATAGCGCTTATCGGCTTTATAAAGCGCGGAAAATCAACCCTGCTAAACGCCCTGCTGGGAGACCCGGAAAATCCCATCCTTTCACCTGTTTCGGTTAAAACCTGTACAGGGGCAATCGTAAAATATCTTGATTCCGCCCTTTATCCAGAAAGGGAGGGCAAAGAAGGGGCTATTGTTTATTACAACAACGGCGACAAACCTAAAGAGATCGCCAGGGACGATTTCGAAAAATATGTCAGCCAGATAAAGGAAGGGTATAACGCCGACGAATCAAAAAACATTGACTGTGTAGAGGTATACGGCCCCTTTCCCTTTATTAAAAACCGGGGGATTTTTGTGGATACCCCGGGGCTTGGCGCAATATTTGATCAGGATTATCTGGCCACTAACATTTTGTCAGAAGTTGACATAATTTTATGCCCGCTTGCAATCGACAATTTACTTAGCGCAGAAGAACGGGATTATCTGAACAAGTTTTTGGCCCCTCAAAAAGAGAAGCTGGTCTTTCTTATTACCAAGGTTGACGAGGAAAAAGACAAACATAAATTGGCCGATGCTGTAAAAAAAGCAGGGGACTTAGCCGCAGAGTTAGTTGGCGGAAAGCCGCCTATTTTCCAAGTTTCTGCAAAAAGGCTTATGCGCGCCAACCAGGGGAAAGCCTTTGAAGAGGATATGCCTGTTGAAGACATTGAAAAAGCCAAAGAAGCCAGCGGCATAGCGGCTTTGGAAGCGTATCTTGACAAACAGCTAAAAGAGAAGTCAAACACAGACGAAAAGATAAGGCGTTTTTGCAAGCAGTTGGAAGCCTTTTTTGAAACTGACGAAAAAAACTGGCGCGAAAACAGCGAAAAACTTAAACTGGATGCAGGCGAGCTGGAACAAAAAAAAGCGGCGTTGGAAAAAACCACCGGGGACATAAAAACCTCTTTCAACAGAAATGTAAAAAAGTTTAAGCAGGACTGGAAAAATACGGTCGATCTCTACATTGGAAAGCTTGAAGCAAAGCAAGGCCCTATTGAACAACGGCTGTTGCGTAAGAAACAAAGCCTTATGGAGCTTGTTAATCATTCTTCGACGCTGACAAGAAAAATACAAGCCGAAGTACAAGCCGAATTTGCTCCCGAACTTTCTGATATGCAGGAAAAACTGCGCGAAATTACTTACGAATTTGCCGAAAAACAAAAAAGCGACATTGAAAATGCTTTTTCGCTTAACCCCCATTATGCAAAAGAAAGCGGGGTAGAGCATGAAATGTCAACATGGATTGGCGGCGGCGCGGCCGTTGGTACTGGCGCAGCGGGAGTGGCAGTCGCTGCAAACGCATTAGGCTCAATGATTGCTGCAAGCGGCGCTTTAGCAACTGCAACTACTGTGGCTAGCACAACAGCCGCTACTAGCGGTATTTTTTCTACCATAGCGGCATGGTTTGGGGGCGGTCAAATTGTGGCTACGTCTACTGCAGTCGGCGTTGCGCAAGGAGCGGCTTTAGCCGCGCTTATCGGCGGCGCTTTGCCGCTGCTTGGCGGCGTTGTCGTAGCGAAGGCGGCTTTCGAATTCGGAAAAAGTTTTCTTCAGTCAAAGGCTCAAGATAAAACATCTGAAGTGCTTGCAGAACATTTAAAACAAGTTTTAACAGCCATTAAAGAGGGTTCAGCATCTGGGCTTGATAATTTTCTTAAACAATTTGAAGCCCACCTTGATACAATACTGGAAAAAGAAAAGGATAGCTTGGATGCCACTATCGAGGCCTTAAAAAACCTAAATGCAGATGCCCGTTTGCAGGAAAACGACAAAAATTTGCAAGAGCTTGACCGGCTTGCACACGAGCTTAGGGCATTGAGCAACGAACTATAATTTTTAGGAGAAAAAGATGAGCGCAGAAAAAGAAAACGCAAGGTTGCAACAGTTAAAAGGGGCCGTCAATTTGGCTGTCCGATATGCAGAGTCATCAACGGCTGACAGTCCCCACAACGCTGATAAAAGCTCGTACATGGAAAGCCTTAAAGACAAGCTAAAAGGTATGCAGGAAAGCATCGAGCATTTTGAAAAGCTGCTTCAAGGGGAGGAAAAGCCCAAGATAGGCATTTTTGGCGCCCCAAGCCGGGGAAAATCCACCCTTTTGAACGCCCTTCTTGGGATTGATATGCTGCCTATGGATGGCCAGCACGGAACAACCCGGTTTGGCACTTACCTTATCAAAAGGGCGATAAAAAATGAGAAGAGGCCGTATGAGATTAAGAGAATTCTCAAGCGGGAGGCTTTAGAATCCAAACAATGTGCTCCCGAAGATGTCGGCACTGTCTTACGCCATTATTCATCAAAAGAAGCTGATGAAAAAGAAGCTAAAACCGAAAGAATCGAAATACTGGGGCCTTTTGAGCCTTATATTGACGATGATTTGATCTTTGTCGATACGCCCGGCATAGCAGAAGCGGGTGAAAGCCTTTCTGCCGGTACCCATAATTGGGCTAAAGATCGTACCTACGCTCTTGAAGTTCTTTCCAAGGTCGATATCGTTATCTTTTGCATGAGAGCCGATGAACAGTCGCGCTCTGATGTAGATTTATACGATAAGGTAATAGTTGACAGGTACGAGCCTATTAACGTTATAACCTTTGCGAACAAAAGGGATGAAGAGGATACCATTGACGATCTAAAAAAATATTTACTAAAATTTTATACAGCGTTGATGTTAGCCGACACTGTTGCCGTCGATGCCAAAAAAGCTGTCGAGATTATAGCGGAGGCAAAAGCAGGCGGAAAAAACGTAAAAGAGGCGATGGAGGAAGGATTCAAAGGGGAAAACCTTGAAGGTTTTAGAGAGTTGAAAGAACTAATCCATGATAGGATTGGACTTGGGGAAAAGGAGCAGGTTGAAAAGCGAGTGGCCCGATTCGAAGAGTTGTACAACGGCTTGAAACGCGATGCTTATGAAAAATATCAGCTAACCCTTCCCGGAACAACAGGAGCGGATTTATACACGCCCACTCCTACTGACCCAGCACCGGACAAGCCCGCGCCTGAACCACCACCGCCAAAGAAGCCCGCTCCGGTTCCAATTCCACCAATCGATCCTGTGGAAAAGAAGAAGAAAAGGAAGCGTGGCTGTCTGATTTGGTTTTTTATCATTGCTGCTGTTGTAGGAGTAATAATAGCAATATCAGGTGGTGGGTTTTGATAAACAAGAACCAGATTCTTGAACAAGCCCATTATACCGCCGCTTTTGCGGCAAAAACTAAGGAGGCCTAACATGGCTAAAAATTGTGGTGTTTGTCTATTTTGTCGTATACTAAGCGGTTTTGAGGCAAAAGCTGTTTGGAACCGCGCCGGCGGTACGAGCGCATTTCGTTGACAAAAACCGCCCCTGTATGGGGGCGGGAAAAAAACACAAGGAGTTATCTTATGCAGAGCGAAACGAATATTACCGATGAATCGCAGAAATTGTTCGAGCTTGGAAAAGAACAATATGACGCGGAGCAGTACGAGGATGCGTTAAAAACCTTCACAAAAGCAATCGAGCTTGAGCCGGGGAACGCGGAGCTTTATTATTGGCGCGGTGGAACTTATCGTAAAGTGAAGAGTTACCCCCACGCGCTGGCACTGGCAGATTACAGAAAGGCCATTAAGCTTGCCCCGGACAACCCGGTGTATAACAGGGATTATTATCACTTTCGCGGCAATGCTTATTACGATCAAGGGGATTACCCCAACGCGATTGAAAGTTACAGCAAAGTCATTGAGCTTGACCCGGATAATGCGGGTTATTATCACTTGCGCGGCAATGCTTATTACGATCAAGGGGATTACCCCAACGTGATTGAAAGTTACAGCAAAGTCATTGAGCTTGACCCGGATAATGCGAAACCTTATTTCAAGCGCGGATTTATTTACCACAAAAAAATGGAAAATTACCCCAAAGCGATTGCAGATTACACTAAGGCAATCGAGCTTGCCCCAGACAACGCGGGTTATTATCACTTGCGCGGCAATGCTTATTACGATCTGGAAGATTACCCCAGCGCGTTGGCAGATTTTTGCAAGACTATTGAGCTTGAACCGAATTACACGGAGTCTTACAACAAGCGCGGTGCTATTTACTACAGAATGAAGGATTACCCCAAAGCGTCGGCAGATTTCAATAAGGCCATAGAGCTTGACCCGGAAAACGCGGCGCATTACAACAAGGAACGCGAAGATGTTTATTTCGAGCAGGGGGATTATTCCAAAGCACTTGCAGAACATAACAAGGCTATAGAGCTTGCCTCGGATAACGCGGCGCATTACAGTCATCGTGGTGTCGTTTACCAAACAATGGAGGAATACTCCGACGCACTTGCATATTTCAGCAAGGCTATTGAGCTTGCCCCGAACAACGCGGAGTATTACAGGAATCGCGCTGTTACTTACTACGACATGGGAAAATACCGCAAATCGCTTGCAGATTTCAACAAGGCCATAGAACTTGCCCCTGACAATGCGGAGCATTACCAAAATCGTGCCGGTTTTTATGAAGAGCGGAGGAATTACTCCAAAGCACTTGCAGATTATGAAAAAGCTTTTGAGCTTCAACCAACAGAATATCTGCATAGTTGTATAAAGGCTTGTAAGGAAGAGGCGAAGGGTCGATCGCCTTTGAGCAGAATTTTTGAGCTGATCAACAAGGTAAAGACGGGCGAGTAAAACCGCCTTGCCCAAAAAAACAATCAAGGAGAAAGGGTCATGGGAGCAGGTGAAAAAATTCTTCCTACTATAGGTGTAGGGGCTGTATTTGGTTTAATAGGCGGTATTATAAGCGGCATATTTATAGCCGACATAAGTTTTTGGCTCGGCTTCTTCCGCTGGTTTGGCATAGGGGCTTTTTCAACTTTATCCGTATTTTTTTTACTGGACGAGTCCTATCTAATAGGCGTGTGCGGTATTCTGGGCGCAATAGTGGGCGGAATTATAGGCAATGCAGTCGGTATAGGTGCCGTATACGGCATATTGATCGGCTTCGTCTCGCCCTTACTGCTTGCAATTCTCTTACTGATACTGACTTTCGTAGTGCCGCCGCTCGGCAAGCTACCCGGCCTGTTACGCGGTAAAGCCAAAGTAAAGGCGCAAAAAAAACGCGATGCCGAACAAGCAAAACTCGATCGTACAGAAGAAATGCAAGCGGTTCGCGACAAAATTGGCAGTCTTGCAGAAAAGGCAACTCATATACATTCCAGCATAGACTCATTGGAAACTATGGAGAAGGATGCAAAGGTTTCCAATATGATAGAGCAACTTAACAAGTTTCTTGCCGGCATCTACAAATACCATGACAGCTACTGCGCCGTTTTAATAAGGCTGGAGTTTCAAAAAATGGTCAACAATATTTCTGCCAAGGATGTTTCCCAGCTTGACATGAAGCGTATTTTTAAGGACATCGATGCCGCTGTTAAAAAAATCGAAAAGCTGTACGAAGAACTCCGCGCCACGGTTAAAAAAGAAAAAGCCGACAGCAATGAAAAAACGGGCTTTCTTGACGAGTACAATGACAAGATAAGAGATTTGAAGCTAAAAATGGTTTCGCTACAGACCACTAAAATCATGTCGGACGCTTCGCCCATAAACGAAGTGATGGCTCTTTTGCACCAGTTTGACGATGATCCACAAAGCGGCGGCGCTATCGCCAATCTTAACGATGAATACGATAAATTCATCGCAGAAATGGAAGTAAGCAACCTTTAATGTAAAGGCGGCGGCGGCCAACCATGCACGGCATTTGAATACAATAATAGTGATTAGGGGGCGTTTCATGGACAACATCGCCGATATAAGAGAGCAGGCTTTACCCTTTCAGCCCAAAATTACAGAGGATGAAATCTATGACGAGTATTTTAACCCCGTCATGCTGGAACGCTTGAGGGCGGCGGAAGAGCAGGTGCAAGCCGGCGAAGTAATATATAAAGCGATCCAAGAGCTAGAGGCTTTTGAGAGTGATTAACGGATGAACTTTATCCTAAAAATTGACAACAAAAAGTACTTGCCAGTGAAGCCCCGGCCAGCGGCCGCCCCGGTTGGGGGCTTTTTGGGAAAAGGACAGGGCGCATAAAATGCGCCCTATATGGTGGCGAGGGGGGATAATACTATCCCTGCCGCGCTAACATTAACTTTACCAGCTTTTGCCGGCTTTGTCAAGCGGTTTTTTCGAGTTTTCCCGAAAAAAGCGATTTTTTTCTCGATAATGGAAACAACCGCCGCGCCCCAGAGCCACATTCCGTGGGGCTACCCGGCGAAGCCCACGGGACGGCCGCCCCGGTTGGGGGCTTGCGGGGTAAACTTTGCGTTCAAAAGAAAAGGCGACAGCAATCGATGCTTCAAAATCGCTCTAGGCTGCGGTGGCCGGTTGTCTTGCTCGGCATCTTCGGTTATACTGTTTTTAGGGGTTGTTATGTCAGAAAAAAACGCATCTATCGATGTCTATCTTACGTTTAACGGCGATTGTCGCGAGGCTATCAAATTTTACGCGGCGGTTTTCAAACTAGATGTTCCGCATTCCATGAGTTACGGCGAAAGCCCGACGGGTGCCAGCCCGGCGGAAAAAGACCGTATACTATACGCCTGTATGCCTGTTTTTGGCATGAACATGATGTTCTGCGATTGCCCGGCAGACAGCGACTTTGTCCGTGGCAACAATGTCATGCTTACAATCAGTTTGCGCGACGAGGCGGAGCTTGCCCGGCTTTTCCAAGAGTTTTCCCAAGGCGGCGATGTCTATATGCCGCTGGAAAAAACCTTCTTCAGCGATCTTTTTGGCATGGTTTGCGACCGTTTTGGCATTATCTGGCAGTTTAGCAAGATGGCCGGCTCTTCTTCTTCCTAAAAAAGTTCGCAAATGCGATTTTTTTTGCATTTTTTCACTTTTTGCAAAAAAAGTATTGACACAAAGTGGTTTTTTAGGGTAGTATATCATCATGGGGCTGTAGCTCAGTTGGCTAGAGCGCTTGAATGGCATTCAAGAGGTCAGGGGTTCAATTCCCCTTAGCTCCAAAAAAAACTCCCGTGCACCCGCCGGGAGTTTCGTTTTTTGCCCCTTCAATAGGTAATTTTTCGGTTTCTAGCCTTTACTTCCCAATGTTCGACGATTTTCCCGCCCCGTGCAACTTCTATCGTCGGGTAAAGTGCCGATGTCGGGCAAATGTGCGCTGGTATTACATACTGGCTTGTTCCGATTGGCGGCAAGGCGATGTTTTCCGGCAGGGAAAATACCCAGTGTTCTTCGCTTTGGAACACGGCCTTGGCCTGCGGCAGTCCAGCGATTACGCCTCTTTCCCCGGCGGGGTCTGCGGCGATTCCTTTGTGGCCTAAGTCCAGTGTAAAGGTATGTCCGCTTTGGTGGCTTACGACGCGGCAAAAAACAGCGGCGCCGGGGGTAAAGGCCATGTCTGGCAATTTGGTGTAATAGCTCCAATCGCCAATAAAAGCGGTTCCCGGCGACAGGTAAAAGTCGGGGTTTCCTGTGCGGCATGGAAAGCTGGGGGTTCCGCCCATTACGAGGAGTTCGCAATCCAAGCCTTTGCCTTTAAGCGCGGCTTGTATTTGCAAAACTGTTTTGTCGCCTTCTTGCGCCTTTGCTTTGCGCAGGTTTAGGTCGCTCTCTGATCGATGTCCGTCGTAACAGTGGAGTCCTTTCAAGCTGATGCCTTTCAAGCCGGCGGCGCGTTCATACAAGTCTTCGAGTTTATCCAGCGGGATGCCTGTGCGGTGCATTCCAATATCAACATCGATTAAAACGTTCATGTTGGTTCCCGTTTCATGGGCTTTCCCGGCCAATGCGGAAAGGCTGTCAAAATTGTCGCCTATGGCATAAAAAACGCATTGCGGATACGCGGCGGCGAGTCTCAAGTAGCGCGATATGTTAGGCTCAATTAGCGGGTAAGCCAAAATGATGTGCACTCCACCGGCCGCGGCTTCGGCCGCTACCATTTCTGCCTCTGCGATTGTGGCGCATTTGAAGCGTTTTATTCCCAGGCCGATCTGCATTTTGATCATTCCGGGGGCCTTATGCGACTTCACATGAGGCCACAGGTTCTGCGCCCCGTTTGCCATTTCGATCAGTCTTTTGGTATTGTCAAGGATTATATCATTGTAATAAACCAACGCCGGGCTGATCAGCTCCCCGGTGTTTTCCAATTCGTAAATACTTCTTTCCATGTTTTTCTCCTTGGGGTTATACTACCGCATCGCGGGCGATTTGACAAGACGGGTTTGCCGCCGAGGTTGCCGGATTGGGGCGGCACTTCTGGCGGAAGTATTAAGCCAAAATTTCAAAAAAGAGCGTTAAAAAGCACTTGACAGTTTTTGCGGGGAATGATAAGATTTGGCATTGGGGGCTAGTCAAGCGAAAAATTATGCTTACGATAGAAAAACCGAGGGGCAAAAGGAACCAGAATAGAGATGGGCGACCTAATCACCAATAGAAACGGCAAATTTCTCTCTGAAATAATAAAAAGCATTCTTCCCAACACTCAAGATGCCTCTTTTTTGGTTGGCTACTTCTACTTTTCAGGCTTTGCCGAGATATACCAAGGTTTGAAGGATAAAAACCTCCGCGTCCTTGTCGGGCTGGAAATCGAACAAGACATGGTAAACCGCGTGCGCGAAGTTGAATACCATACAGATATTAAGAAAAGCAGAGGGGAAATCAAAGCCACATTTTATGATTCGCTTGTCGATTTGTTCAACGAAACCGACCACTTTGACAGCGATAAGAAAAAAGAAGCCTTTACGCTTTTCTTTGAGAAAATCAAAGAAGGTTCTCTTGAAATACGCAAAACAAAAGAAGCCAACCATTCAAAAATGTACCTTTTTCAAAATTCCCCGGGGCTGGATCAGGGCGGCACATTTCCAGGCACGCTCATTACCGGATCGAGCAATCTTTCGCTTGCAGGGCTTAAGGGGAGGCTTGAACTTGATGCTATTTTAAGAACGCAATCCGATTACGAAGAAGGCAGGCAAATATTTGAAGAGTTATGGGAAACGGCTGTTATCCTTGCCGATAAAGATCATCTTGCCGAATTTGAAAGTGCTGTCATTGAAAAAATATGGTACGAAAAACTTTACAAGCCGTACTGTTTTTTCCTTCGCGTTTTAAACGAATATTTTTCCGTAAATTATGACAAAGATTTTAAAACCGCCTATGAAATCAACAATAATTTTTATGATTTCAAATATCAAACCGATGCCATAAAACTTGCCCTTAAAACAATTGAAATCCACAATGGCGTAATTGTTAGCGATGTTGTAGGCTTGGGAAAAAGTATTATAGGTTCGGTAGTGGCAACCAATATGGGGTTGCGGGCAATTGTTGTTGCACCGCCGCATCTTGTGCCGCAATGGGAAGAATACAGCGTCGATTTTGGCTTCCATGCAAAAGTTTTTTCTTCAGGCAAAATCGAAGCCGCTTTGGAATATTATAAAGGAAAAGTAAGCACCGGGAAACCTTGGCTTATCATAATTGACGAAGCTCATAAATACCGTAACGAGGCAACGAATGACTATAAGAACCTGCACAATCTTTGCAGGGCGAATAAGGTGATGCTGCTTACCGCGACGCCATTTAACAACCGCCCTGCCGATATATATTCTATGGTAAAACTTTTCCAGTTGCCGTCAAAATCTACATTGACAACGGTTGAAAACCTGGGATACCGTTTCCAACAGCTTATCAAGCAATACGGCGACTTAACAAAAAAACAGCGAAATAAAAGTATAGATGGAATCACGTTGAAACAAGAAACAGAATTAATAGCGGCAAGTATCCGCAGAATTATTTCGCCGCTGGTAATTCGCCGCTCCCGGCTGGATTTGATAAAGGTAACCGATTATAAAACCGATCTTGAAAAGCAAAACATGGGCTTTGCCGAAATAGGCGACCCAGAGGCACTTGAATATGATCTGGGCGAAATTAAAGACCTTTATCTTGCAACTTTACAGCAAATATCGCCCGACTTGGACAGCGATGCCGGCCAACCGCATTATCAAGCCGCGCGTTATAACGCAGTGCAATATGTAAAACTGCAATTAAAAGAAAAATTAATGGAGAAAGTTGAAGCCGCCGGCATTGATTACAACTTATTTATTGGGTCTCAGATAAACCTTTCAAAATTTATGCGGCGTTTATTGGTGCAACGGTTTGAAAGTTCTAAAAAAGCTTTTGAAATATCACTTAACCGAATGATTATAACAACAAAAAACATTCTCAATTGGATAGATAGACGGGGCAAAGTTCCCATTTTCAAAAAAGGTTATTTGCCGGATATTGAAAATTATTACCGCGATGCCGGGGCTTCCGACGAGTTATTCAACGAGGAATTCACCGATGCCATTTTTGAAGAAGAGTTAAGCAAATATGAAGCAAGAGGGCTTTTTGAACTGGAGACCGAATTTTTTGAGGATGCTTTTATCGAAGATATAAAAAGCGACATACACATTCTTGAAACAATACAGGAAAATTGGTTCGATAAAGATAAAAAACTTCCAGACCCCAAACGCGATCATTTTGCAGATATTGTCAAAGATGAATTGGAAAAAGACAAAAATCGTAAAATTGTTATTTTCAGTTCTTATGCTGATACTGTTGATGATTTGTTCGAAAAACTAAAATCCGCCGGGGCGCGTGTTTTTAAGTACACATCCAGAGAATTCAGCCGGCAGAACAAGGAAACGATAGAGCTTAATTTTGACGCGGGAAAGAAAAAAGATATTCAAAAGGATGATTATGATGTTTTAGTCGCTACCGATGCAATATCTGAAGGGTACAACCTTCACAGAGCCGGTACAGTTATAAATTACGATATTCCGTACAATCCAACCCGTGTTATTCAGCGGGTTGGACGCATCAATCGTATCAATAAAAAAGTATTTGACCGCTTGTATATATACAATTATTTTCCTACGAGCATAGGCGAAGAAGAAACGCGCACTAAAGAAATAAGCACTCTCAAAATGGCAATGATTAATGCAATTATTGGCGAAGACACCAAGGTATTAACCGGGGATATTGAGTTGCGTTCATTTTTTGCACAACAGTATAAAAGTTTACTCTCAGAAAATGAAATAGAAGGTTGGGAAACAAAATACCGCGAAATCTGGAACAATGCAAAAAATACCAAGGAATTTGAAACTGCCCTGGCCATTCCCCATCGTTCAAGGGTTGGCCGTACAGCCGAAAAAGAACAAAAAGGCGTGTTGCTCTTTGGGCGCAAAAAGGATAACTGTGTTTTTAAGATTTCAACAAACTTGTTGGACAGCGATACTATTGATGCAGAAAAAGCATTCGGGCTATTTGAGGCAACGGTTTTAGAAAAACCCAAGCCTGTATCGGCTGATTTTGATGCTATTTATCAAGATTTGAAAGTTACTCTGTTTAAGGCTTCTGATATAGACAAAACGGATAAGAATAAGCGGGATGTTCTTGACAAGATCGCCGCAATGACCCAAATGGGTGCTTTGCCGACCGAATATATAAACGATCTTCGGTTTGCAGTTGAAGTTGGCGCTCTTTCGGCATTAAGTATGCAGTATATCCGCCAACTTACACCCAAAAATTTTGCTTCTTTACCAAAAGAAATCGAGCAAGACTTCCTTGATCGGATTATAAAAATGTGCAATAATGTTGATGAAGGGAAAGAATGTATAATTTTAAGCGAGGAGTTGCGTTAATGGATTTTACACAAAGTTATAATCGTTCAACATGGATTAACTTTCTTGAACAGTCATTTCTGCCAGATGATTTTGAAATCAAAGAAGAACCGGTTTCCTTTACAGGTGCTTTTTCAAAAAGCGTTGCCAGGCTGGGCACTTGCCCTTCTTTGCAGTTATCTGTTTTTGAAGTTAAACACAGTTCTTTAAATGATGCCAGGGTAGGTTTAAGCAAAGAAGCCTTTAATCTTGTTCGCGACTATACAAATCATAACCGGGCATTAGTTTTATTTGTACCACAAACATCAAATGAAAAATATCGTTTCTCATATGTCGAGTACACGCCAAAGGTTAATGAAAAGGGAAAAGTAACCCGTGAAATATCTAACCCACGCCGATTTTCATACATTCTTGGCAAAGATGCCAAAGTAAAAACCCCGCAACAGTATTTACAGAAAAAAGAACTTGTAAAAGATAGTACGGAACTTAAAAAACGGTTTTCCATTGAGGTTTTAACAGAAGAATTTTACAAAGAATTATTCAAATGGTACGAATGGGCAAAAACCCTTGTTGAATTTCCAAATGGGAAAGGAGGAAGTCAAGCCAAAAAAACCAAAGAGAATAATGAGTTACATTTGATACGATTGATTACTCGGCTTATTTTTGTCTGGTTTATGAAACAATCAAAACTTATTCCTGAATGGATATTCGATGAAGATGAAAAATTGACAACTATTCTTTCCAATTTTTCCCCTAATAGCGAAGATAAAGGAACTTATTATAATGGCATTTTACAAAACTTGTTTTTTGGAACTTTGAATCGTGAAATATTTGATGCAAAAGGCGGGGCATATCGCCAGTTTACCGATTACGATGAAAAAGCAGTCAACTCCGATTATGCCATCAGTAATAAATATAGAGATAACAAGGGGAAATCATTTTTTAAGGAAACTCATGCTGAAATTATCAAGCGATTTGAAAAAGTACCATTTTTAAATGGCGGTCTTTTTGATTGCCTTGATAGTTACGAAGCAGATGGAAAAAATAAAAACCATGGTACAAAGTATTATTATGATGGTTTTAGCCGGGAAGAAAAACGCCGTGCATTTGTTCCAGATTGTCTGTTTTGGGGAAAAAATGAGAAAAATGAAGGCATTATCCATATTTTGAAACGGTATAATTTTACAATAGAGGAAAACACGCCAACTGATATTGAAGTAGCATTAGACCCTGAATTATTAGGTAAGGTTTTTGAAAACTTGCTTGGTTATCTTGATAACGATACTCATGAAATGGCAAGAAAAGCTTCCGGCAGTTTTTACACTCCCCGTGAAATTGTCAATTATATGGCTGATGAATCCCTTATTACTCATATAAAAACGAAAATTCCAGCTTTAAACGAAGAAGAAATTAGAAGTCTTTTTAGTGATTATTCTTATAATGATAACATGGTTATTAATGCTCATAAAGCAGCTATTATAGAATGTCTTAAGAATACTAAAATACTTGATCCTGCGTGTGGCTCTGGTGCTTTTCCTATGGGGATTCTTAATCGTATGGTTGATGTGCTTCAGAAGCTTGAAAATATTACAACTCGAGAAGAAATTTATAAATTGAAGTTGTATCTAATAGAAAATTGCATTTATGGCATTGATAAGCAGCCGATAGCAGTACAAATTGCCAAACTCCGCTTTTTTATATCTTTAGTCTGCGAGCAGGAAAAAAATGATAAAATTAAAGAAAATTATGGCATTAAACCATTACCAAACCTAGAAACAAAATTTGTTGCAGCAAATACCCTTATTGGTCTTTCAGAAGATAGCAAAGATACTCTGGATTTGAACGACGAAAAACTCATCATAATGAAAAATGATTTATGGGACAATAGAATAAAGCATTTTTACGCTAAAAGTTCTGATGAAAAAAAAGAACTACAACGAAAAGACGAAAAAATTCGTAAGAAAATTATGGATTATTTAATTGATAAAGGGAGCAAGCCAGATAAAAATCGCATAATTCAAATGGAGAATGGAATAAAAGCTTTGCAAAAGGAACGGCTTTTGGTAGCCCATGAGTATTTTGTTGACGAAACAGAAAGCCAAAGCGATTTTGATTTTGGAATTGAGCAGCTTCCCAAAGGTTTATACCAAGTAGATATAAACAAAGTTAAGAGAGATAACATTGATCGTGAAATAGATAAAATCACTATTGATATTGAAAAAGAAAAAAACAAAGGTCAAAATATTGACAATTTTATGGCAACGATAAAAGAATTAGCATCGTGGGATCCATATGATCAAAATAAATCATCGCCATTTTTTAATAGTGTATGGATGTTTGGTATAGATAAAGGTTTTGATGTTGTAATTGGTAATCCGCCGTATGTACAATTACAAAGTAATCGAGGAGAATTAGCAAATATATATAGCAAAGCGGGATATGAGTGTTTTAGCCGTTCTGGTGATATATATCAATTGTTTTATGAAAATGGATATTATTTGTTAGCCGACAATGGACATCTTTGCTTTATTACTTCAAATAAATGGATGCGCGCTGCATATGGTGAAAAAACAAGGAGTTTTTTGGGGACAAAGACAAATCCTAGACTACTTATAGATTTTGCAGGCCAGCGTGTCTTTGAGACGGCAACTGTAGATGTAAATATTATTCTTATCCAGAAAGCAAAGAATCAGCAAAACACACAAAGCTGTATAATAAAAGAGAAATGTGAGAATAATATGACCGATTATATTAAGCAGCATGG
>JGI24700J35501_10930626_pt1 | contig 17002 bp, 19 predicted proteins | sample TergutTh196P1_FD_35501 | JGI IMG/M metagenome (IMG submission 35501)
AGCCCCACGGTTTTAAAATTTTTTCAAAAAAACATTGACACCAAAAAAAAAATATGTTAAAGTAAGTTGTATGCAGAATTTTTTAAGCTTGAAAGGAGCTTGTTGAATGGCAAAAAAAGTAAAAGTAATTGACGGCAACGAGGCTGCTGGGTACATTTCCTACGCATTTACCGAGGTTGCTGGTATCTACCCCATTACTCCGTCCTCCAATATGGCGGAACACGTGGACGAATGGGCTGCAAAGGGTATGAAGAATATCTTTGGGCAAACGGTGCGAGTCGCTGAACTACAATCCGAAGCTGGTGCCGCTGGCACTATGCACGGTGTTCTCCAAGGCGGCGCACTTGGCACTAGCTACACTGCCTCCCAAGGTCTACTTCTCATGATCCCCAATATGTACAAAATGGCGGGCGAACTCCTGCCGGGCGTACTCCATGTGAGTGCCCGCGCCGTGGCTGCCCACGCACTGTCCATCTTTGGCGACCACTCCGATGTTATGGCGTGTCGTCAAACAGGCTTTGCACTACTTGCGTCCACCAACCCACAAGAGGTTATGGATCTGGGCGCTGTGGCTCATATGTCTGCAATCCAAGGACGTGTGCCGTTTTTGCATTTCTTCGACGGTTTCCGTACCTCCCACGAGATGCAGAAGGTTGAAATGCTTGATTATGACGAGCTAAATAAAATCGTAGATCACGCCGCCATTAAACGCTTTCGTGATAACGCTCTGAACCCTGAACACCCAGTTTTGCGCGGTACTGCTCAAAACCCCGATATTTTCTTCCAGGCGAAAGAGGCAAGCAATCCATTCTATGATAACCTCCCTGCTCTCGTTGAAGAGAACATGAAGAAAATCAACAAAATGACTGGTCGCAACTATCAGTTGTTCAACTATTACGGCCACCCAGACGCTGAACACATCATCGTCGCTATGGGTTCTGTCTGTGATACGATTGAAGAGACCATCGACTACTTGAATAACAAGGGCGAAAAGGTCGGCATGGTTAATGTACATCTCTATCGTCCTTTCTCGATAAAACACCTGCTTAGCACCATTCCAGCCAGTGCGAAGAAAATTACCGTTCTCGACCGCTGCAAAGAACCCGGCGCGCTCGGCGAACCCCTTTACTTGGACGTTTGTACCGCTTTCCTTGAAGAAGCACCTACTCACATCCCAACTATCGTGGGCGGCCGCTATGGTTTAGGCTCAAAAGACGTGTTCCCATCTCAAATTATCGCCGTTTTCGATAACATGAAAAAAGCCAAGCCTATCAACCACTTCACCGTGGGTATCGAAGACGACGTTACACATAGATCGCTCAACGTGGGCAAATATGTGGACGTTATCCCTTCCGATACGATGAGCTGCAAATTCTGGGGTCTGGGCTCCGACGGTACCGTTTCCGCCAACAAAAACGCTATCAAAATCATCGGCGATGCAACGGATATGTACTCGCAAGCCTACTTCTCCTACGATTCCAAAAAATCGGGCGGTATCACTCAATCCCACTTGCGTTTCGGCAAACAACCCATCCGTTCGCCTTACTTGGTAAAAACGGCTGATTTTGCCGCTTGCCATAACCCCTCATATGTCGATAAATACGATATGATTTCCGAAATCAAAGAGGGCGGTACTTTCCTATTAAATTGCTTGTGGAAAGACGAGGAGTTAGCCGAAAAATTGCCAGCCGCCATGAAGAGGGATTTGGCACAACGCAAGATTAAAGTGTACCTGATTGACGGCGTTCACTTGGCAGAAGAAATCGGATTAGGACACCGCATAAACACGATTTTACAATCCGCTTTCTTTGCACTCACAAAAATTATTCCCATAGACACAGCGGTCAAGCACATGAAAGATGCGGCTGCGAAGTCTTACGGACGTTACGGCGAAAACGTGGTAAAACAGAACCACGATGCTATCGACGCTGGCGTAAACAAATTCCGTGAGTTCAAAGTGCCTGCGGAATGGGCAAATATCGCAATCCCAGAGCCAGCCGAGTTGAATGTACCCGACTTCATCAAAAACGTGGCTATGCCAATCAACGCTGTTAAAGGCGACTACTTGCCAGTTAGTGCGTTCAAAGGGCGTGAAGACGGTACGTTCCCACAAGGCACAGCCGCTTACGAGAAACGCATGGTTGCGACCCACGTACCTCGTTGGATTGCCGAAAATTGTATCCAATGTAACCAATGTTCTTATGTTTGTCCGCACGCCACGATTCGTCCGTTCTTATTGACCGAAGAGGAGAAAAAGAACGCACCAGAGGGCTATCAGACATTAAAGGGCATGAAAGGTTACGAAGAATACGATTTCAATTTGAGCATTTCCATGATGGACTGCTACGGTTGCGAAGAGTGCGTACGTGTTTGCCCAGCAAAGACAAAAGCACTTGCCATGGAGCCTGTGGAAAGTCAAATTCCAGAGCAGGTAAAATGGACGTATTCCATGAGTTTGAAAGAAAAGCCAAACCCAATCGGCGTGGGCAACGTAAAAGGCACGCAATTTGAAGTACCGCTCTTAGAGTTCTCGGGCGCGTGTGCAGGTTGCGGCGAAACGCCTTATGCTAAGTTGATTACACAGCTGTTTGGCGACAGAATGTACATCGGTAATGCAACAGGTTGTTCCTCGATTTGGGGCGGCTCTGCACCGTCGATGCCATTCACAAAGAACCAAGCTGGACATGGGCCTGCATGGGCAAACTCGCTCTTTGAAGATACAGCTGAATTTTCGCTAGGTCTTCAATATGCGGTAAAACAACGCCGTGATAAAATGCACGAAGTTGTGAGCAAAGTAGTCAATGCTGACCTCGGCGGAGCGGCAGAACTCAAAGAGTTGCAAGCCGCTGGCAAGGCGTGGTTGGACAGCTTTAACGACGGCACAAAAACGAAGGAGACTTCGGAAAAATTACGTGTCGCCAACAAAAAAGCCATTGAACATTGCGGTTCTTCTTGCAGTTGCGAGTTTAGAGAACTTTACGAGCATATTGCCAAAGAGGACGATGTGTTAGTGAAGAAGTCCGTATGGGCGTTCGGCGGCGACGGCTGGGCGTATGACATCGGTTTCGGTGGTCTCGACCATGCTATTGCAACTGGCGAGGACGTAAATATGTTGGTATTGGATACGGAAGTATATTCCAACACAGGCGGACAGTCCAGTAAAGCGACCCCAACGGCATCGACAGCCAAATTCGCATTTGCGGGCAAGCAGATAAGCAAGAAAGATTTGGGCTTAATCTGTATGAGTTACGGTTACGTATACGTTGCCAGCGTGGCAATGGGTGCAAATCAGGCTCAGACGTTAAAGGCGATACAAGAAGCAGAAGCATATCCAGGCCCATCGGTTGTGTTGTGTTACGCACCATGTTTAGCACATCACATCAAGGGGGGATTAAAGGCACAGCAACGTGAAAAAGATGCGGTAGCAGCAGGTTACTGGCATTTATGGAGATACAACCCAGCCTTAGCGGCGGAAGGAAAGAATCCGTTCCAAATGGATTCCAAAGATCCGTCAACTAGTTTCCAAGACTTTATCAAGGGCGAGGGACGTTACACGGCGTTGGAGCGTGATTTCCCAGATGCGGCGCATAAGTTGTTCGAGGCAGCGGAGCATGATGCGAAGCGGCGTTTGGCGGCTTACAAGCGTATGGCGGCTGAGATATAGGATAGTTAGATTGAAAAGGCTAGGGTTTTGCCCTAGTCTTTTCTGTTGGGGGGGCTATGGAAAAAATGGTAAAAAAATTATTTGTATTGCTGGTTGTTTTGATTTTTCAGGGGTGCGGCGGGGTTCTTTGGGATAGTGATTTGGAGATGATTGAGGCTAGGGTGGTGGAGAGGGATTGGAATGTTGAAAGGATTGTTTTGGACGAGACACTTGAACTTAATTTCCTGCTTCCTCAACCTAATCGAGAGTTAGACCCACACGAAATTATTGACGAGACTAGATTTTTGTCGCTTATATTTGACCTAGTCGCCTTTACCGAGACGGAATTATATGTGCTATCGTTAAATCCCGAACTTGATGGAGGACATGACGGAAATCCTCACGAGGGATATACCGAAGCGTTATCGAGAATAAATTTAGCCGAAAATGTCATTGATTATGGCTTGTCTGGTTCAATCGGCTCTTTCTTTGGCGGTTTTTCTTTCGCCCACAATATAAATTTTTTTGACGATTTTGCGTGGTACAGTTTTTTTGAGGGTTGGATTCATCAAGGAGTTGTTGTATTTCATTATGGGCAAGATAGGTGGACGATAGACGATACAGGAGAGGTTGAGCGTTTGGAACGTACTGGTTGGTCTGCACAGCATGATTTGATACACAGCCCTCAAATGCCCATAATAGCGTATTCGCAGGATTATATCATACTCAATTTTATTTTGGATAACGCCTATATTTTGGGGTATATCAATTTTGAGGATTTGGCGAGTCCGAGCCGAGATATTTTGAGCCATTTGAATATAGTTGTGAGCAATGAGTTTACGGTTGAAGACGGCTTATTTATAGGTAGGTTGCCGATGTACGCTGGCGGTGGGCGTTATGGGATTTATTTTCAGGTTATCGAGCTGGACGGACGGAGTAGCGTGTATTTTTACTCGTTTTTGACTGGCGAGTATCGGCGGTTGCTTAGTCTTAGCGATAGGATTGAGTATGTAAATGGGGCGGATGGGGTTTTGGTGGTTGATTATTTTGGGGGTGATCCGTTGGTTGAGACGGGTCGGATAGTTTTTGTTGATGATGGGGCGGTTGTTACAATTCCCATGATAACGCCTGTTAATCCGATAACGTATTCTTTTATTGGTGGTGGGTATATTTATATTTTGTCTGATGAGTATGTGATTTTTTATGATGTTATTGAAAATGCTTTTTCGGTGTTGGGGGTTGGTAGTGGGGATGAGGTTGGTCGGAGTTCTGTGCGGTTTTTTGGTGGGGGAGTTGGGTGGTTGGGGTTTTATGGGGAGGGGGTGGTGGTTTATAGGGGTGGGGGGTGAGGGTTGGTGTGTTATCGTACCACAGCTAACTCAGCATTGTCAATTTTTTCAAAAAATCAGACATATTGCGATAATTTTCGACTACATTCGCACAAGGCGGCTAGACAAATATTGACAAATCGGACTCCCTTATGATACAATCAGGTCAATACAAAGTCAGCAAGGAGGGGTTCAAAATGATTATACAGAAGCCGAAAAGATACACATATTCGGAGATGGAGAAGGAATTTGATGGGCAATGCGTGTGCGTAATTGATTGCGAAAGAGACGAAACGACAAGGTTTTTGGCGGGCAGGGTTGTCGTAGCCGATCCGAGCATGGATAATGTATATAAAGAGGCTAGGACTCTAAAAAATCAAGGACTGTACTCAGGCTCGTGGGCTTATAAGAATTTTGCGGGATTCGGCGATTTTATCGGGAGCGGCATTGTGGAGGTAATTTCGTATGAAGACGATTAGATTACCATTTTTTCTGCGGGATACTAAGATTATATCGGAGGTATTTATTCTAAACAAAGAGGGGGAATACCAGGCTTGCGAGTTAATAATCGACTGCGGCTGTGTAATGACGACAATCTCTCCACAGCTGTTTGAAGAATTAGGTTTCGAGATAACCGATGAGGCAAAAATCGCTATCATAGGGATAAACAGCCGAGAAATTGGGGTTAGTACAATTATCCCCTCTTTCAAGCTGGGCACAGAGGAATTGGGCGGGGTAAGAGTGGCGGTGGGCACAATGCGCCCCGAGTTCCAAAACAGTATTTTGCTTGGAATGAATGTTTTGGGGTGGTTTGATTTTGGCTGGTCGATGTCAAATAAAATGGCTGTCCTAGTGCCTAGGAAATTCAAAGATGCGGGGATTTTCCAAAGATGTTTCAGGTTTAAGAATCCCAAAAATCGACTTTTGGCGGTTGAGGTTGAAAATGATGAGGTGGTTGATCTGCCGAGCGGAGACTGAAAAGAGAATGGACGATAGAAAAAGAGAAAAGGTATTTTCACAAGACGACTCAACCTTGCCGCAAGAAGGAGAGACCGTTGGAGAATATTTGGAAAGGCTAAAAAAATACGTAGAAACCCTACCCGACAACGAATAACCTTCCAAAATCCAAGAAGAAATTTAAAATTTGTCCACTTTTCAAAGTGGCGGAGTTTGGGGCAGAGCCCAAGGATTTTATAACGCAACCATGAATTTCGACAAATCCCCGCTATACAAGGAGGAAATCCATTGTCAACAGAACATATTATAAATAATGTCAACTCAGTATTAAAGCAATACCCTATAAAAAGGGCTGCTTTGTTTGGAAGTTATGCAAGAGGGGAACACAGAGATGATTCCGACATAGATTTGGTCGTGGAAATAGAAAAGGGGGAGGAATTAATTTTCTTCACGCTATGGGACGAGATAGAGGAAATTAAAGTCGCGGGTTAGTCCCGTGGCTAGGCTTGTTATCCTTCCGCGCAGAGAGATACGGGGTGCAAGTTTGGTTGGATTCCCGTTAATCGTTGCAAATTTGTAGCGATTGAGGAGAAATCGATAGCCAAAAAATAACGAATGTTGGGGGTCAAGGGGGCTAGCCCCCTTGCGGGGTTTGGGGCAGAGCCCCAAGGTCTTAATCTCTTCAAATCGAAAGTAGGTAAAAAATGGAAAAGAAACACGTAGAAATTTTGCAAATAGTGGCACTAGTCGTGATTTATGCGTTTTTGGCGTTCTATAATTTGGGAAATCGGGAAAGCCCGCAAACTACTTGGGAATTTGGCGATGCTGTTATCGTTGACTTTGGTACGGAAGTCTTTGTTTCGCAATTTCAATTTATGCAGGGCGCTAGACGGGAAATCGATTTTATGCTGTTTGGGTCGCTTGATGGCGATGATTGGCACTATTCCGCACATATAAGTAATGTGGAGGTCTTTTCCTGGGGCGAACAGACGGTTAATACTTTGATACGATTCGCCCAAATAATGCCGTTTAGCGAAGGATTGAGATTGCAGGAAGTGGCGTTTAGAGACGGAAATGGGACACTTTTGCAACCTTTACATATCCTTACAGAGGGTGCGGAAGTGCTTTTCGACGAGCAGAATTTAGTGCCGAGAATGGCGAGCTTTATGAATTCTACCTACTTTGATGAAATTTATCACGCACGAACGGGTTATGAATTTCTGCACGGATTGCGGGTTTTTGAGACGACCCACCCGCCCATGGGCAAGAATTTTATTGCAATGGGGATAAGTGCCTTTGGCATGACCCCTTTCGGCTGGCGGTTTGCGGGGACTTTGGCGGGGGTTTTGATGATTCCGCTTATGTATTTGTTCGGGAAAACGATGTTTGAATCGCATTTTTGGGGAATGTTTGCCGCGGTGGTCTTTGCCTTTGATTTTATGCCCTTTGTGCAGACGAGAATCGCCACCATTGACAGCTATGTAACGCTGTTTATAATTGCCTCGTACCTGTGTATGTTCATCTATACAAAGCAGGTCCTGGGTTCTTCGCTTGTCAAGCCGTTGCTGTGGCTGTTGGGTTCGGGGCTGTTTATCGGGCTTGCGATTGCCTCGAAATGGCAGGGGATTTATGCTTTGATTGGGTTGCCGTTTATATTTTTTATAAGCTGGTTTGCCCTGTATAAGCAGAATCGGCGAAATGCGTGGATTACTTTCGGCTGGTGTTTTGCCTTTTTCATTGCGATACCGCTGACGGTGTATTTGCTTTCGTACATACCTTTTGTGTATGCGAGCGAGTCTGACGGGGGATTTTTAAGCATGGTTTGGGCAAATCAAGTGCATATGTTTACCTATCATGCGGGGCTGGAAGAAGGGCATCCATTTGCCTCGAATTGGTGGGAATGGCCGCTGCTCATACGCCCGATATTCTATTATACGACCACGCTTTCGTTGGGGAGTGCACCCTTTGCGGAGGTTCGGCAGGGGATAAGTTCCTTTGGCAGCCCAGCGGTGTGGTGGACGGGGATTGTTGCACTTTTTTATGCGGTATTTTCTCTGAAAAAGGCAAATTTTAGAGAGCCGACGATTATATTTCTGTTGATAGCCTATGCTGCCCAGTTTGTGCCGTGGATTTTTGTGTCCCGAGCCACGTTTATCTACCATTATTTTCCGAGCTTGCCGTTTGTGGTCTTGCTTATAGCGTTTATGTTTAGAGATTATTTTGCCGAAAAGTCTCGTGTGCCGATTATTTATGCGGGTGCTGTGGTTTCGTTGTTTATGTTGTTTAGGCCGGTGTTGGCGGGTGTGCCTGTAACTATTGGGTTTGTGGAGACTTTTTTGAGGTGGTTGCCGGCTTGGTTGTTGGTGTAGGCTCCCTATCGCCTATCCATATAAATTGAAATGCACAAGCCGAACGCCACAAACACGCCTCCAAGCAAATTTTCGATAGAAAGCTGCCCCGAAAGTACAACATCAATCAACAAACCCGCAAAAATTTGCCCTATAAACACCAGCATAGTGAGATAAAATGCCGATATTTTCACAACAGTGATATTGCTCAACAATACTACGCATAAACCCAACGCTCCGCCAAAATAAATAAACCAACTCCCTTGCATAGCAAACAATTGTGCAGAAAACAGTTCGTCCCTCCCCAAGATTGCAAGTATCAAAACAGAGCCGATTAGGCCAGTGATATAATTATAAACTGAGCTGACACGAGCGTTTGTCAAATCCGCCAATTTAGCATTTACCGTGCGGGCTAAAACAATGCTTATGCCCGAAACAAAGGATAATATCATGGCTAACAATTCAACATTATCAATCATAACGGCTATACCGCCAATTATCAGTATCAGCCCTATGAGTTTGCTCTTGTTAAAAGAGTATTTTGGCATACCCAGCAATCCGTATTGATCTACCGCAATGCCAGTAATGGTCTGCCCCAGCAGCCCCAATGCGAGTATTGCCGATAGGCTGATTCTACCAAATGCCAGGTTGTTGGACATTATAGTTACAATACCTATAAAGCCCCCTGTGTACAAAAACCAGGGGTGTTTGACAAACACCCTATCTTTTTTAATCCATGCTATAGTCGATATTAAAATCAGACCAGTGGCGTGGATTATGGCTGTGGCTAGATATAAGCCATATACCCCTGTCAAACCGCCGTTTACCGCTATCATGACGGATATTACTACACCTGTTGCTAAAGCTATAAAATAATACATACGGATATTATAGCAGCAGCGAATGAGCTTGTCAATGGTTGAAGCAAAATTGGAAACACAAAAAACCTCGGCTTTGTTCGCTGAAAACAAAACCGAGGTAAGGGATACTATATAGGATCTCCTGTTGTCGTAACAATTTTTCTGTATAATTCCAGTATTTTTTCTGTTACAGGACCTGCCTTGCCCGAGCCTATCGTGCGATGATCCACGACAGTTACAGGTATACATTCCGCTCCCGTACCCGTTAGGAAACACTCATCGGCATTGTATACATTGTAGAGCGTAAATTCCCTTTCATGTACCGTGTAACCCGCTTCGGTAGCCAAATCCATTATCGTCTTGCGGGTAATGCCGTCTAGTATGCCGCAATAAACGGGGGGAGTGTAGATTACGCCGTCTTTTATGATGAAAATATTGTCAGCCGTACATTCCGCCACAACCCCGTTTTGACATAGCATAATCGCCTCTTGTGCCCCAACAAAATTCGCCTCTATCTTAGCCAAAATGTTATTGAGATAGTTTAAGGATTTTATTTGCGGGTCAACGATAGTTGCGTTATTTCGCCGCTGTTGGGCAGTTATTACCGTTATCCCCGTCTTGTACATTTCTTCGGGATAGAGGCTAATCGTTGCCGCAATACAGAACACAAAGGGATTGGGGCATTTCGTTGGGGAAAGCCCCAAATCGCCCTCGCCGCGTGTTACAACCAACCGAATATATCCATCCGTCAAGTTGTTGCGTTTGCACGTCTCCAGCACGATATTTTTCACCTCATCGTGTGTCAAGGGAATTGTTAATAATATTGCCTTTGCACTTTCAAAAAAGCGTTTTACGTGTTCATCTAGCTTAAAGACTCTGCCGTTGTACGCTCTTATCCCCTCAAATACACCATCGCCATATAATAGGCCGTGATCCGTTACCGACACCTTTGAGTCGGCAAGTTTCTTATAATCGCCATTCATGTAAACGATCATATTTTGATCCATATGTAACATCTCCTTCACTTTTCTGGTCGTGTCATAAAACCGTGGGACTCTGCCCCGCGTCTGGTGTCCAGTGGACACCGTTTAGACGTTTGCAGAGCAACACCCCGCTGGAGGCGTGCCCCCAGACCCGCTCGTTTGTAATATTTCAACTTGTTTATGACACTGCCCACTTTTTGACCTAAGTCAAAATCCTCCATCGGCTCAATCTGGTCGTTAGCTTTATGCCCTATTTGTCATGTTTGCCGTAGTAATACCCGATGACTCCCCATTTTACAGCGATAACCACAGCCATAAACAATAGTGCGATTACCAAGGCGTTTTTATGTTTCACTTTCGCTACTGAATAGTGTTTCATCCCAATACCTCCTTTCCATTCGGTCAAAATTGCCATATTCGCAATTCCTAGTCCTTTATAACAATTTCCCGCAATTTCTCGCCAACGACCTCAATCGGGTGCTGACTTTCAATGCGTTTGTTCATATTAAAACCAGGTCTGCCCGCTTGGTTTTCCAAAATCCAGTTGCGGGCAAAAGTCCCGTCCTGCACCTCGGTCAAAACGGCTTTCATAGCTGATTTGACATCTTCGTTGATAATGCGTTTTCCTGCCACATAACCGCCATATTCCGCCGTATCGCTTATGTTGTTTCGCATAAACGCCAGTCCGCCCCTATTTACCAAGTCAACTATGAGTTTGAGTTCGTGTAGACATTCAAAATAGGCGTTTTCATGGGAATAACCCGCCTCGGTCAAGGTTTCAAAACCCGCCTTTATAAGTTCGATAACGCCTCCGCAAAGTATGGTCTGCTCGCCAAAGAGATCGGTCTCCGTCTCCTCTTTGAAAGTGGTTTCGATAACGCCGATACGTGCCGCACCAATCCCCGCCGCATACGCCAATGCAATATCTTTCGTGTCGCCCGTATAATCCTGATGAATCGCCATTAATGCGGGAAGTCCGCTACCCTCAACATAGGTACTCCGCACCATGCGTCCAGGACCTTTTGGTGCAATCATAAAGACATTTATATCTTTTTCGGGGGTAATTTGTGCATAGTGTATGTTAAATCCGTGAGCGAACGCCAAATAGCTGCCGCTCTGCATAGCGGGCAAAATGTCATTGTGATAGACGGTCGCTTGTGATTCGTCTGGCACAAGAACCATTATAACCTGTGCCATCTTGACGGCATCAGGGGTAAGTTCCACTCGCAAACCCGCATCTTGGGCTACCTGTATGGATTTTGAACCCTCATACAAACCTACAACTACATCTATCCCCGACTCATGCAGATTCAATGCGTGAGCCTTGCCTTGGCTACCATAGCCTATTACAGCCACCCTTTTCCCCTTCAAAAAATCCAAGGAGCAATCCTTTTCATAGTACATATTGCAAGCCATATATGCCACCCTTCATGCTAAACGCCATCACTCCGCCCTCAAGCAGATTTCGCCTCTAAACAGAAAACCGCTCACGCAAGGTCGGAAAATTTCAACTGACTCGATTATAACACATCGCCGTTTTAAAGTAAACCCGCAATCCAAATTTATTTTTGGAGCGATTGGGTTCCCGTTTGCAATATTCCCGCAAATGTACTATAATAAGAGGTAGATTTTTGAGCTTTTTGTGATTGTAGCGAGGGCGATTTCGTCATATCTTGCGGAGTTGTCCTAGACCGATATAGTAAAGAGGGGATTTTTTTGGGAGTAATCAACTGCAAAAGGTGTCGTAAAATTTTCACGGCAGAGCATGAAGTGTATTGCACAAATTGCATAAACCTGGAAAAAGAGAATTTTAACAAGGTAAAGGAATTTTTGCGTACCAGAAAGAATTGCAATGTGATGGAGGTTTCAAAGGGGACTGGCATACCTGCATCCAAGATATTGGATTATATGCGGGAAGGTCGCATAGATTATTAAAAATGGGAGGTAAAAAATGGACGAAATTAGGGTTTTGTCGCCTACGGCAATCTTGGGATACGGTTTCCCCGAGGAGTCGTTTTTGGCGGGACTGGCGAAAGAACCGCACGTGATTGCGGTGGATGCGGGATCGACCGATCCCGGCCCGTACTACTTGGGTGCGGGCAAATCGTTCACGGATAGAAATGCCGTGAAACGGGACTTGGAATACATGATTCCTGCGGCGTTGGAACGGAAAATCCCCGTGGTTATCGGGACGGCGGGCGGCAGCGGCGCGAATAGTCATTTGGAATGGAATGTCGAAATTATCGAGGAAATCGCTCGGGAGAAGAAACTCGACTTCAAATTGGCTGTAATCAGCGCCGAAATCGACAAGGACACCGTGCGGAAAAAGCTCGGCGAGGGCAAAATCACGCCACTTCGCCCCGCTCCGCAGATTACCGAGACGGACATTGACGAGACGGTTCGCATTGTCGCACAGATGGGCGATGAGCCGTTTCTGAAAGCACTTGACGAGGGCGCGGACGTGATTGTTGCGGGGCGGACTTACGATCCCGCCGTCTTCTCGTGCCTGTGCATTAAAGAGGGATTCGACCCAGGGCTTGCTACACATATGGGCAAAATCCTGGAATGTGCGGCGATTGCGGCGACTCCTGGCAGCGGCTCGGACTGTATGTTTGCGTATCTGCGGAAAGATCATTTTGAAATAATGCCGCTCTCGCCCTTGCGGAAATGCACACCGCTGTCGGTGGCGGCGCACACGCTCTACGAGAAGAGCAACCCGACAAAACTCCCCGGCCCAGGCGGAATGTTAGATTTAACGAACACGACTTTCGACCAGCACACGGAGAATTCCGTCATCGTGCGGGGGACAAAATTCGTGCCGAAAGAGGACGGCTATACGGTGAAGTTAGAGGGCGTGAAATCGGCGGGACATCGCATGGTTTCGTTTGCGGGTGCGCGGGATAGCGTGCTGATTTCGCAGATTGACAACATCGTTGCGGCGGTCAAGGAGCGGGTCAAATCGAATTTTGACAGCTACGGGATTACGGATTTCTTCCTCGATTTCAAGGTTTACGGCAAAAACGGCGTTATGGGCATTTTCCCCGAGCTGGAATTTCCGTCGGGCGGCGAGATTGCGATAATCATCGAGGCGGTGGCGAAGACGAAAGAAGAGGCGGCGACAATCTGCGGATTCGCGCGTTCGACCATGCTACATTTCGGCTACGAGGGGCGGAAATCCACGGCGGGCAATTTGGCGTTCCCGTTCTCCCCGTCCGATTTCTATGCGGGCGAGGTTTTCGAGTTCAATATGTACCATTTGATGACGGTGGACGAGCCTTGCGAGTGTTTTCCGATAGTATATAAAATGTTCGAAGACGGCCACGTGCCGCAACAACCGCCTGTTTTAGGCTGTTAGGGGGAATTTTAAAATGATAAAATTGTTTGACGTGGCGGACGTAATTCGGAGCAAGAATTCGGGTCCGTATGAGTTGACATTCGACATAATTTTCAAGGAATTGGAAATGTTCGAGAAAGTGGCGGCGGCAATAGCGGCTGGGAAAGTGATGACGGCGGAAATTTTTGCTGATTTGTACAATATCAAGGCGGAGTCAGTAGTCGGGATAATAGCGTTCAAGCCAGCAAAGGCGGTCAAAATCACGATAGAGCGGCCGATTCCATCGGGGCATCTGGGCGAGACGGATGTTTATGGTGCGCAGCAGCACGCGCCGCTGTTGGGGTTTGAGTTTGAGGTATGAGTTGATTGAGTTGGGGATTAGCCGAGAGATTGTACATTTGGAAATTTTCGACAAACAGTGGGCAACTCTCGGCTATGACGATTGGGATTTGGCAAAATTACAAGATTATTTGCTTAGGACTTCACAAATGCACCCAGTAATTAGAAAAACGGGAGGACTGCGTAAAGCGAGGTTCGCTTTGGGAAAAACTGGCAAAAGTGGCGGTTTGCGAGTGCTTTACGCAGATTTTCCGAAGCATGGGATTATGTATTTATTTGACGTTTACTCGAAAACCGATAAAGAAAACATTAGCGAAAACGACAAACGTGATTTTAAGGAGTTCCTGCGGGTAATCGCCAAAAATTTGGAGGAAAGTGCATGAATGTAGAAGAGCTTAATTTGGAAGAAATGACATTGGGCGAAAGATTGAGATTCTCAATGCAGCAAGCCGTGGAACATTCAAAAGGAAATGTTAAGCTAAGGACAACCAAAATAGATTTGTCCGTCCAAATTGAAATGGGCAAAAATGTGCCGCATGAGGACGTTTTGGAGTTGGCGGAGGTTGAGGTTTGAGCGGGGTAAATTTGGACGAAATCAATTTTGACGAGTTGGATTTGGACAACATGACCTTGGGAGAATGCCTAACGATAGCCGTTAAAGAGATGTCGGAACATTCAAAGGGCAACCATGAATTAAGGTCAACGGGAGCGGACGAAATGAGCCTGGGCGAAAAAATAATAACGGGCTTGGAAGAAATCGTTGAACATAGGCGGGGCAATCTCGAATTGCGGACGCATTTTGTTGAAATCGGCGAAGATGTGCCGCATGAGGACGTTTTGGAGTTGGCGGAGGTTTAATTAAATATGAGCGGGGAACAAACACTAGAACTGATTAAAAACCTGGAAAATATCAATGTTGACGAAATCAATTTTGACGACCTTAGCTTGGACGGTATCGATGTTGGAGAGTTGGATTTGGACGAGTTTACATTTGGACAACAACTGGTAATATCTATGTTGGAGGGTCTCGAACACATACGTGGAAAGCGAAAGCTAAAAACAACGCAAATGCTCATGTCAATCCAAGTGGACGACGAAGTCAAAGAAGAATTTACAGAGCCGCCCGAAGTGGACGACACGTGGGAAAAACACGACATCAACCGCAAAATCGCCAAAACGAGACTTTTCAACGAGCGTTGGGGAAATTTGGGTTGCAATGACGAGGATTTGGAACGCTTGCAACACTCATTATTGGGCGAATTGCAACACCACCCCGACCGCAAAAGGGACGGCGTTTGCGAAATGATATTTACCTACGGCGAGGACGATGACGATGATTTGGGAATTTTTTACGCCGATTATCCGCAACATGACCATGTTTGCCTAATTTCCGTGTGCAACAACCTCAAAATGGACGACATTCCCGCAGACGAACGAAATTTATTCCAAACGCTTACAACTCAAATAGACGATATTTTAGCGGAAAAAGGCGAGTTGCCGTTCAAGACAACGCACATGAGAATCCGCACGAGACGAAAAGTTGAAAATCCATAATTTTACAATTTTACAATAAGAAAGGCAGGAAAAAACATGAAAGAGATAGTAATAACAGGGGAAAATCTCACATTAGACGATTTAATAGCGGTGGCGCGCGGGGGAGCGACAGCCACGCTATCGGCGGCGGCGAAGACCGCAATCAACAAATCCCGAGACTACGTCGACGAACTAGTCCGCGCGGAACGGGTCGTTTACGGCATAACTACGGGATTCGGCGAGTTTAGCAAGGTCAGCATTGCCAACAATCAGACGGAATCGCTCCAAAAGAACTTGATAGTGAGCCACGCTTGCGGCACGGGCGACCACTTGCCAAGCGACTGCGTTCGTGCTATAATGTTATTGCGGGTGAATGCACTGTCGAAAGGTTTCTCGGGGATACGGCTCTCCACCGTGGAAAGCCTCCTCGCCATGCTGAATACGGGCGTTATTCCCGCCATTCCCGAGAAAGGCTCGCTGGGTGCGTCGGGCGATTTGGCGCCGCTGTCGCATATGGTGCTGCCGCTGATTGGGCTTGGCGAGGCGTATTTTCAGGGAGAACTGTTGTCGGGCGCGGCGGCACTCGAACGCACGGGGCTTACGCCTGTCGTGCTGACCTCGAAAGAGGGGCTTGCGTTAATCAACGGAACGCAGGTAATGACGGCAATCGGCGCACTCACGCTGTATGACACGCTGAATCTGCTGAAACTGGCGGACATCACATCGGCGTTGACATCGGAGGCGTTGCGGGGGCTGACGGACGCTTATTTGGCGGACATTCACGCCATTCGCCCGCATCAAGGGCAGATGGACACGGCGGCGAATCTGCTAACATTGCTAAAAGGCAGCCAGCGGACGACAAAATCTGGGCAGATTCGTGTGCAGGACGCATATAGTCTGCGTTGCGTGCCGCAGATACACGGAGCGAGCAAAGACGCCGTCAAATACGTGAAGACAAAAGTTGACATCGAGATGAACTCCGTAACGGACAATCCGATTATTTTAGCGGAGCAGGATTTGGCGATTTCGGGCGGGAATTTCCACGGACAGCCCATGGCACTTGCGTTTGACTTTTTGGCGATTGCGTTGTCGGAATTGGCGAATGTGTCGGAGCGGCGGATTGAGCGATTGGTAAATCCCGCATTGAGCGGCGGATTGCCCGCATTTTTGACGAAACAGGGCGGGCTGCACTCGGGCTTGATGATTGCCCAATATACGGCGGCGGCGTTGGTTTCGGAAAATAAAGTCCTGGCACATCCCGCCTCGGTGGACTCGATACCGTCATCGGCGGGGCAGGAGGATCACGTGAGCATGGGCACGATAGCCGCCCGCAAGGCACGCGAGGTCTGTTTCAACGTGAAACGGGTGCTGGCGATTGAGCTATTTGCGGCGGCGCAGGCGATTGATTTGGAAGTCCCAGGCGCTGAAAAAGGCTTGGCGGCGGGGACGGAGACGGCGTATCGGCTGATTCGCGAAATCTGCCCAGTGCTGAATGAGGATCGGGAGCTGTATCGAGATTTTGATAAAGTGGCTGATTTGATTGATAGCGGGCGGGTTGTAGAAGAAGTCGAGAGAGTTTTGGGAGTTGAGTTGTAAACCTAAACCTAAACCTAAACCTAACAAAGTAAAAATTTAAAGTTTGTCCACTTTTCAAAGTGGCGGGGTGTGGGGCAGAGC
>JGI24700J35501_10930625_pt1 | contig 16998 bp, 14 predicted proteins | sample TergutTh196P1_FD_35501 | JGI IMG/M metagenome (IMG submission 35501)
TAAAGGGGAAGGAGGTGAACCCTATGGGAGAGTACTTGTTTGGACTTGTGCAATTATTTGTAGGAGCATTTGTTTCTGCAGCTGCAAAAGTTCTTGCCAAACGCATGTTTGGCAAAAAGGGCAAAGAAAAACCCACCTTTACGACTAAGCAACGTAACAAAGGTGGGAAAACTAATTAATTAGATGAACTACCTTAGCGTTGAAAGTAGCTCGGGTGGCGTGTTAGTAGCACGTCACTTTTTATTTATATGCTTATTCTATCATTTTTATACCTGTTTGTAAAGTTGTTTTTTGAAAAAGGCAAAATAAAAAACTTGTTCAATTGGGCAAAAGCCGTCTTATCATTTATTGATCATTTTTTCTCCATCGAAAACGAAAATACCAAAGCCTTCTCCCACTGATCCTTTTTCTAACAGATATTTTTTGTAAGCCTGTTGTAAGGAGGTCGCCTCGGGCCAATGCGTGATCTCAGTGGTCAAAGCGGCACGCCCAAAGATACGCCATGCATCATGAAAAGACGCTTGCTCATGGTAGCTCACAAGATCAAAATCAGTCATAAAATCGATGATATGAGAAGCTGGATTTAAGAAATCACGGTGATGGGGATTAAGTAACCAGGTGTGACAACAAACGACGAGACGATCCGTTTTGAAAAAGTGACAAGCTTGCTGATAAGAGTCAAAGCGCGCAGCTTTGTTGATCGACCCTGAGGAGGGAATATGGAGATTGTAAACCACATCGCCTTTTTTAAGGGTTAAACCGAATTGATGATACGGTTCTCCTTCATACGTTGTCACATCGTATTGAAAGCGGCCCAGTGCAAATCGCTTCAGTCGATAAAAGTCAGGATACCAAAAAAAGACAAATGTACCACTTATGCCATGAATGGCTTCACATTCTTTCAGTTTATAAGTCAGATCTTTCATCGTATGAAAGAAGATAGACGTTTCAATGCCTTCGTCAACATATAAGTCATACAGTTTTTCTGCGCCAAAAAACAACAGATAAAAAGAAAAGGTGTACGGATGAACACTTGCAAGATGCGCACAGACTTCAACCTCTTTTTGCAACGTTTCTACCGGATAATCAGGATTAAATAGTTTTTCCTCTAAATCAGACAAGTCCCCTAATGTTTCATTTAAAGCCATGAGTTGATTAAAAAAGGGTCGTGGCAACCCAATCTCCGTTGCGAATTTTTCATCAAACATCCGATCACCCTTTACACTGTTAACGTCTCTTTCTTGATCGCTTTTCTACACTGTTCAACTTGCTTTAAGACACTTTCCTTCGTTGGACCACCATCGCTTGCACGTTCATTTAAACAGGTTTCAAGCGAGATCGCCTGGTAAATATCTTCGGAAAAGGCTTCGGAAAAGGCTTGATATGTTTCAAGGGGCAATGCTTCTAGCGTGGTCGATTCCTTCACGCAATGCCCAACCAATGCGCCTACGACTCGATAAGCTTCTCTAAACGGCATGCCTTTTTTCGTTAAGTAATCAGCGGCATCTGTGGCATTGATGAAGCCTTTGGCAGCGGCAGCTCGCATCTTATCTTTTTGAACGTGGACGCTGGCGAGCATCGGGGTGAATGTTTGCAAGCAGATTTTGACTGTGTCGACAATGTCGAAAATGGCTTCTTTGTCTTCTTGCATGTCTTTGTTGTACGCCAAGGGTAGTCCTTTTAGCAGGGTTAATAATGCCAAATGAGCACCGAATACACGCCCACTTTTCCCACGAACCAACTCGGCGACATCAGGATTTTTCTTTTGTGGCATCATGGAAGAGCCTGTTGCAAACGCGTCGTCTAATGTAATGAATTTGAACTCGCTTGAGCACCACAAAATAACTTCTTCTGAAAAGCGACTTAAATGCATCATGATCAGTGAGCAACAATTGGCCAGTTCGACGCAGTAGTCTCTGTCTGAAACACCGTCGAGTGAATTCATCATCGGTCGATCAAATCCAAGTGCCTGTGCTGTTTGAAAACGATCAATGGGATAAGTGGTACCAGCTAAAGCACCACTTCCAAGCGGACATTCGTTCATGCGCTTCGCACAATCAGTTAAGCGTTCTAAGTCACGCACAAACATCGCGGCATAAGCCATTAAGTGATGACCAAATGTAACAGGTTGAGCACGTTGCAAATGCGTATAACCTGGCATAATGGCGTCTGTATTTGTTTCTGCTAACGCACATAAGGTCTGAATTAAATTGTTTAACTGCGCATTCATCAAGTCGATTTCAAAACGTAAATACATCCGTAAATCTGTCGCCACTTGGTCATTGCGAGAACGTCCCGTATGCAGCTTTTTACCTAAATCTCCTAAGCGTGCTGTTAATTCACCTTCAATAAAACTGTGAATATCCTCCGCATCACCTCCGATGATCAAATGTCCAGTTTCAATGTCTGCTAAAATGTGGGCCAGTTCTGCTGCAATGACCTTCGACTCATCTTCAGGAATAATGCCTTGCATGCCTAGCATCTTCACATGCGCAATGCTTCCTGTAATATCTTCTTTGTACATCCTTTGATCAAATGGCAATGAGGTATTAAAGTCATTCACCTGTTGGTTGACTTCTTTGTCAAATCGACCTTTCCATAACATGTTCATCAGTTCCTATTCTTCGTATTTTTCTTTGATGCTCATCATCTCTCAGTTCATTTTTTAGCATTTTGAATCACAAGTGTTGTATCACCTGTCTGTGCTATCAATCAATGCTTCCATTTGCGTCAAATAATGTTCAAAGACTGCCATGGCATCTTCAATAGGGGCTGCACTGTTCATATCAACGCCCGCTTTTTTCAACACGTCGATCGGGTAATCAGAGCTGCCAGCTTTTAAGAATGCATCAATGTAACGCTTAGCAGCCACGTCCCCCTCTTCTAGAATTTGCTTGGATAAGGCCTGTGCAGCAGCATAGCCTGTTGCATATTGGTAGACGTAGTAATTGTAGTAAAAATGGGGAATCCTTGCCCATTCGACACCAATTTCTTCGTCCATCACAACGGCTTCGCCAAAGTATTTTTGGTTTAATTCTAGATATAACGTTGTTAACGTCTCAGCCGTTAACGCTTCTCCTTCTTGATCTAATTGATGGATGAGATGTTCGTACTCAGCAAACATGGTTTGTCTAAAAACAGTTCCTCTAAAGCCGTCAAGGAAATTGTTCAGTAAATAAAGTCGTTCATTGTGATCTGTTGTTTTTTCTAACATGTAATGATTTAATAGTGCTTCGTTACAGGTTGAAGCGACTTCTGCTACAAAAATCGAATAACCCCCGTAAACATAAGGTTGGTACTTGCGGGAAAAATAGCTGTGTACAGAATGTCCAAATTCATGGGCGAGGGTAAAGAGTTCATCGACTGTGTCTTGCCAATTCATTAAAATATACGGCGCTGTCCCATAGGTTCCTGATGAGTAAGCACCACTTCTTTTTCCTTCATTTTCATAAACGTCTACCCAGCGTTCGCGGAAACCTTCTTCAAGGATGTCACTGTATGCTGGCCCAAGGACTTTCAGACTTTCTTTAACGAGTGCAACGGATGCTTCATAAGTCACCGTCATTTTCGTTTCAGGAATTAACGGCGTATGGATGTCGTAAAGGTGTAGCGCATCAAGGCCCATCACTTTTTTACGCAATTTCATATAACGGTGCATCAAATGCAAATTGTCATTGACCGTCTCAACCAGTTGATCGTAAACAGATTCTGGAATTTGATTTCGACTTAAAGCGGCATGCCTCGCACTGTTAAAGTTTCTCACTTTAGCAAAGAAATTATCTTTCTTCACAACACCAGCTAATGTGCTAGCAAAGGTGTTTTTATAAGCATCATAAGTTGCATAAACAGCTTTAAACGCTTGCTTTCTGACTTCACGGTTGGTACTTTCTAGCAAAGACATATAGTTGCCATGTGTGATTTCGATCAAATGACCGTGTTCGTCTTCAATGGTTGGAAATGTTAAATCGGCATCGTTTAACATGCCAAAAGCATTTTCTGATCCACTGGCGACTTCTGCCATTTGTGCAAGTAATGCTTCTTTATCAGCTGATAAAACATGGGGACGCCTTTCATTTATTCGATTAAGGGCGTGTTGATAAAGTTGTAACGCTGGTGTTTCAGCTAGAAAATGGGCTAATTGATGTTCATCAATGGCAAGTATTTCAGGCGTCATAAAGCTACACACCGCTCCGAATTCGGTGTATAACGTCATGGCGCGTGATTCCTGTGATTGATACGTCGGGTTGGTCGTATCTTGATCATGTCTCATATGCGCATACGTGTAAATTTTACCGACACGTTCGCTGATTTCATCTTTTAATTTTAAAGCTGCTAAAAGTGTTTCAGCTGAATCTGCAAGTTTCCCTTGATAAGGTTCAATCGTTGGAACCAACCCTTTCACAGCAAGCAATTCTGCTTCCCATGCAGCATCTGTTGCAAAAATATCTTCTAAGCGCCATGTCTCCTCTATTTTCATGTCACTTCTTTTTGGTAATGTTTGAACTGTTTTAGACATTCACATGCCCTCCTTCTCATTTTTTCTGCTTTTTTAACAAAGTTGTCACAGCACCCACGCCAATAAGCGCAAGTCCAGCTAAAGCTGTATTTGCAGCATCCGCACCCGTTAGGGGTAAAGGCGGCTCGTCGCGATCGTCGTCGTGATGCGCTTCGTTATCAGGATCTGTTTCATCCGCTGTTGATGCGCTTGATGCGCCCTCTGAATCCGATGCGCCAAAGAAGTTGTTAATCGCTGTTAAGCGATCCAAAATGGCTGCTGTATTTGCTTCTAATAACGCGATGGCAGTTTCATAAGCGATGTCGCCATTTGCAAGCCCCTGTGTAATGTCTACAGATGCGACGACCAAATCTGTGAATGTCTCATACAGTTCCCAATAAGCGTCAAATAAAACAAGGTCTAAAAGATGCACCTCTAATAAATATGAAAACAAATCCGCAAAGGCGTAACCGACTGTTTCAATCGCAGTCATATTCGCCAGTTCCGCCGCTAGCCAACCTTCAAAATCAAGGCTTTCTGGATCATCGATTGGCGATTGATCAGCTGCTTCATCTTCGAAATCATCGCCATTTAGTAAGTCAACAACTGTTTCAGCCAATTCTTGAAAAGCCCATGTATTTCCTTCAAGGGCTGCGACGACTTCTTCAAAAGGCAAGTATCCTGCACCTTCAAGAAGAGACAGATAAACCTCATTCAATGTGTTGAAGGTTTCTATTAAAGCATCTGTGGCAACGATAAATTCACCAGAGACTGCACGGCTTTCAATGAAATTAAGTGCTTGCCTCAACAACTCATAGACGTGATCATATGAGGCACCATTCATCTCAGACAGTTCCCTCAACCGCTCCCATTGATCGAGCGTCCATCCTTCATTGGCATCCACCGCAAGCAAAGCTGTGTCAAAATTTGCCGCCAGCACGTACAAAGCGCCCGTATTCGCTTCTAAATTCATCATGATTTCTTCAAAAGATAACAGCTCAACCTGATCTAAAATATCGAAAAATTGATCACTGAGTAAATCAAACATCTCGATTAAAGCCGTTAAGTCTTCCGTTAACGCATCAGCTGTCCCAGGTGTAGCAATTGCGACATAAGCTGCTTCTACAGCTTCATCGACAATGAGAAACACAGCATTGTTTGCTTCAATCAGTTCAACGAGTATGTCCCATTGCGTATCAGTCAAACGAAAAGCTTCATCTGTCAAATCCGTCTCAACAACACGTTCAACATCCACTAATGCCACATCAGCAGATGAAAAATCTATCTTACCTTCATTGTTCACCGACTCAAACGTTGCGCGCTTTTCAGAAACCATTTTCAATTCATCCAAAAGAGAGACCTTTGATTCAAAAATGGCATCTAATTCCGCTGAAGATCGCCCGTCTGAGGCTATTGAAAGTGACAACGCATCTTCCGTTAGATAAGCAGGTACGTCTTCGATGCTTGCTACTGCTTCTTGTGCAGCTTCTTCCTCTAAATCCTTTGGCAGGTTGCTTTCATCTTCTTTTTCATCAACAAGCGCTTGTACTTCTCTTTGTTCTGCTGTGTACTCGTTTTCAAACGTCAAAACAACAGGTGTCAACAGTTGCAAGACGAGCACCCAAGCAAGCAGTAAGACTGCAAGTTTTTTTAACATGTCCCTTCTTCCCTTCATTTTCAGACTTAAAACTTTTTACTTCTTATAAGTATAGCAGATCATTCATGGCTTTTCAACATGTTAATCAAGTCTTATCACTCAGGTTTCAAATGGTCAACAAATTTAATTTCGCTTGTGAAGTTAATGTTGATCCACTTTTCATAAGGCAATTCAGAAAAAGCATCGGTTAACGCTTTTCGCAATTGATCTTGTCTCATAATCGAATCCAATGGTGAGCCACACTCAATGACATAGTCAAGTTCAATGATGATTTTATGACCCACTTTTGCTAATCTCAACACATCTTGTGAAAATTCGTAATGCTGGTTAATCGCTGTAATCTTCTCGGTAATCAAATCAACCATTTCTTTTGACGGTATCCCTTGCAACATTTCTTTCATACAACTTTTGATTGAAAAAATCGCTGTTTTAGCAAAGAGCAGGGTGATCACAATGGTGAGTACAGGATCAGAAAAAGCAGCCCATTGATAAAAAGTCGTCAAGCTTAAACCGTAAGACATGCTAAATCCGATTAAAATCCCGACGCCCAATAAGAACGTAAATTTCCATTGATCCACTTCAACCTTTGCAATCGAACTTTGGTGTTTTTTCGTCAGCAGTCTCAAATAAGTAAAGACGGCTAAATTATAAAGGGTTGAAAATAAGCCATAAATAACACCAGAAACCATATGAACTTCATGGCCACCATTGATCATCACGCCGATGGCAGTCGTAACCGTTGAAAGACAGATGTAAAGAATGATGGCATATTGGACAATGGCAATGAACGGTTCAAAGGTCGCTTTGCCAAATGGGTAATTCCATTCATCTTTTTTCTTAATGAAGTTCATGGCTGAAATAGAGAGATAAGTAAGTGCAATTCCGACTAAGTTAAAAATACCATCAAAAAGAATGACTTGTGAAGAGATGATGAACCCGACGGTAAGGGCAATCAAGGTAAACACCACGGTAAAAACAACTGAAATACGCAATACTTTTCGATTAATGACCTCCGATGTGACTTGTGAACGCATCATAAACCTCCATTTAAATAAACCTCTTTTCACTTTTTTATTTCCTTTGTAGCCTTTGTTAGTATCTTTTGTCCATAATGTGTTGGAATCGACGTTTTTAGCAAAAGACACGTTACCTCGTCGAAATTAATTAAAATTTTTAAAATAAAAGCTTGTAATTCATCTTTCTTTGTGATATAATCTTTTCTAGTGGGTAGGGTAACCCCCCTAATGTCCTACTCACCAGAGCTGCTAGGAATTCCCCCAATCCTAGCTATGCTCGTTTTTTTTGATCAAGGTAAAACCTCCTAAGTTTTTTTTGATCTAAATTTTTTTTGATAATCGTAAAACCTCCCAAGTTGGTTATCATATGAACCTCCACGTTGCTGTGTAACAGCGCTTGGAGGTTTTTTTATTGCTCGTTAATAAGCAACGACACTTCCATCGCATCTGGATTCTGTTGCCCCGCATAAAACACCCGTTTTAGGGTCACGACAGATCACTTGTCCCCTTCCGAAAGCACCTGATTCTAAGGTGACTTGAATGTCATGACCTTTGTTGGCAAGTTCTTTCGCAAGGTGAGTTGGAAAATGCGTCTCAACTTCTACTCGTTTTCCTTCTAACCACTGAAATCTAGGCGCATCTAGTGCCATCTGTGGATTCAGGTTAAAGTCAATCATATTCATCATGACTTGAACATGACCTTGTGGTTGCATATAACCACCCATCACACCAAAGGGGCCTACCGCTTGACCCGCTTTCGTCAGAAATCCTGGAATAATGGTATGATACGTTTTCTTGCCACCCGCTAAGGCATTCGCATGCGCCGGATCAAGGCTAAAATCAGCGCCTCGATTTTGCAAAGCAATCCCTGTATCTGGTATGACAATACCTGATCCAAATCCCATATAGTTACTTTGAATGTAAGAGACCATATTGCCTTTTGAATCTGCCGTACATAAATAAACCGTCCCACCTTTTGCCAAATCACATGCTTTTGTTTCTAATGCAAAGTCATGCATCCGATTAACCGCTTTTTTAGCAAAGTCGTCACTTAATAAGGCCTCAATTTGATCGGTGTCCATTAATTTCGGATCGGTGATGGCCTTTTTACCGGCAGTAAAGGCAATTTTCAACGCTTCGATCTGTTTGTGAATCGTTTCTGTTGTCTCTCTGGTTGTCAAAGAAAATTCTTTCAAGATGTTTAAGGCAGTTAAAGCAACGAGTCCTTGTCCATTAGGTGGAAGTTCCCAAATATCGTAACCTCTGTAAGCCAAACTGATGGGCGCTACCCATTCCGGTTGATAATGCGTCAAATCTTCAGCGGTTAAAAAACCACCACTTCGCTTAGATTCACGCACTATTTTTTCAGCCAGTTGACCGTGGTAAAAGCTTTTTGCTTTCGTTTCTCCAATTTCTTCTAGCGTCTTTCCATGCGCCGCTGATGAGAAGATTTCTCCGACTTGAGGTGCGCGACCTTTTGGTGCAAATGTTTTATACCATTCAAAAAATTCATTTTTATCCATTTTCTTTTGATAAAATGTATATGCCCGCTGCCAAAAATAGCCTAAAACGGGTGAAATGGGGTAACCCGTTCTTGCATAAGTCATCGCTGGCTCAAGGACATCAATCAAAGGCATTGTTCCAAATTGTTCAGACAACGCAGCCCATGCGGCTGGTGCACCTGGAACAGTAACAGGTATCCAGCCAAATGTGGGCATTTTCTCGTGGCCTAATGCTTTCACTTTGTCAATGGAAATGGCGTGAGGGGCTGGACCGCTGGCATTAAGACCATGTAGTTTCCCTTTCGTCCATACGAGGGCGAAGGCATCACCACCAATTCCATTAGAAGTCGGTTCCACGACTGTGAGACAAGCAGCGGTTGCGATGGCGGCATCAATGGCATTTCCACCTTTTTTTAACATCTCCAATCCTGCTTGAGCTGCCAAAGGTTGTGACGTGGCAACCATCCCGTTTTTCCCATAAGTCAGGCTTCGATGTGACGGATAAGGGTTGTAGTTTGGATCAAAATTCATGATGACACCTCTTTCATTTGTTGTTATAGAAAACTGGATAGTCCGATCAATGGTCCCTATCCAGTCTTCAATTTATTTGTCGGAGCTAACACACCCGATGCCATTTTTGGTGTTACTCAACAGCGATGATATAGGAATAAACAGGTTGATCACCTTGCACAACTGACACTTCTGCATCTGGGCATTTTTCTTCTACAAATTCAGCCAACTTGGTCGCTTCCTCTTCAGTCGTGCCTTCACCATAAATGAGCGTCACTAATTCTGAATCTTCATCTAACATGTTCACAAGCAACGCTTCTGCTGCTTGTGTACGATCTGCAAGAGAAACCACAATGTCTTTATCTAAAATACCGATAAAGTCATCTTTTTTAATCTCAACACCATTCATAGTGGTATCACGAACTGCATAGGTCACAGCACCCGATTTGACACCAGCAATGACAAGGGTCATCTCTTTTTCCATTTGTGATAATGTGCTATTCCCATTGTATAGCGCAAGCGCAGCATAACCTTGTGGAATGGTTTTTGTTGGAATAACCGCAACATTAACGTCAGACACCACATCTTTCGCTTGATTAGCAGCCATGATGATATTGGAGTTGTTAGGTAAAATGATCACATTTTTAGCATTTAATGCTTCAATGGCTTTGATAAAGTCTTCTGTTGAGGGATTCATCGTTTGTCCACCTTCGATGATGTCATGCGCACCAGCTGCTTCGAATAATGTTTTAACACCAGCACCCGATACAACTGCAATCACACCAAATTCTTTGATGGTATCGGCTGCTGCAGGCGTCTCTTCATGACGCAACTTTCCAATGACTTCATTGTGTTGCTCCGTCATATTTTCAATTTTCAAAGACACAAATTCGCCATGACGTTGTGCCATATTCAGCGCATCTCCAGGTGTCAACGTATGCACATGCACTTTCACAATGTCTTCATCTTGCACCACAACGATGGAATCGCCCAGCTCTCCTAATTTTTGTCTGAACATCGCTTCATTAAAAGCCGGTCTTTCTTCGTCTAAACGGACAATAAATTCCGTACAATAGCCAAATTCATCAGATTCAAATCCCAGATCATGGCTGGTGCTCATGTCTACTGTTTGTGCTTCGAGCTGAACTTCTTCACCTTTTAAAGCTTTTAAAAAGCCTTCATAGACATAGACCAATCCTTGTCCACCACTGTCGATCACACCCGCTTCTTTTAAGACAGGTAATAAGTCTGGTGTTCCTGCTAAAGACTTTTTCATTTCTTCCACGACGAACTCATAAAAGGCAACAACGTCGGTCATTTCTTCATAACGTTCAAGCGTCGCAGCAGCAGATTGACGTGCCACTGTTAAAATGGTGCCTTCTACAGGTTTCATAACCGCTTTGTAAGCAGTTTTAACGCCTGAATCCAAAGCTTTTGCTAAATCTTCAATGGTTGCGACTTCAAGTCCATCAAGACCTGTTGCAAACCCTCGAAATAATTGAGATAAAATAACACCTGAATTCCCACGAGCACCCATCAAAAGCTCACGTGATAATTGTTTCGTTAACACGCCAATGGATTGTTCTTGTGAGGTTCCAACTTTGGTGGCACCTGCTGTAAAAGTCATGGTCATGTTTTTACCTGTATCCCCATCAGGAACAGGAAATACGTTTAATTTATCAACGATGTCTGAATGATTCGCAAGATTACGCGCACCTGCTACAAGCATTTTTTTAAACGCATGACCTGTAATTTGATTTGCCATTATTCAACTCTCCTATTCTAAACCTTTGATACCTTGAACAAATACGTGGATATCATTAATATAATTCCCAAACGTCTGCTCTGCCACATAACGGACTTTCTTTTGGATTTCTAAGCAAACTTCAGAAACTTTAACACCGAGTGCAACAACCACATAAATTTCAATGTCAATGTTACCCGCATCAGTCGGTGTAATGGTCACACCTTTTGCAAAGTTGTCACGTCCTAAAACAACTGCAAGGCCGTCTTTAACTGGACTTTTTGATGCCATTCCGACAATGCCATAACATTCATTGGTGGCATTCCCGATCACAACTGCAAATGCTTCTTTTGAAATATTAATTCTTCCCAAATCATTGTCAATTTTTACTGCCATGTTTTCTCACCTCGTCAATTTTAATGCCATGCTTTTACGTGCTCATCGTCAAAAATAGCCTGATGATTAAAACATTTCATCATTATACCATAAACATACCTAAATTCAAAGCTCAGAAGTTTACAAAAGCGATTTTTTACATATTTATCTCCTTAATTCATTAATCTTCTAAGCTTTTGCAACATTTACCCGACTATCATGCAATTCGCTTGGTTTGCGCGTTTTTTGCGATGATCGGTCGACTGACTATTTTGTTTGAATCAACATGGCATCTCCAAAACTAAAGAAACGGTATCGTTCATCAATGGCTGCTTTGTAAGCTTCCATCACAAAATCCTTCCCAGCAAGGGCCGAAATCATCATCATCAATGTTGACTTAGGCAAATGAAAATTCGTGACCATGCCATCGACAGCTTTGTATTCAAAACCAGGGTAAATGAAAATATCTGTCCACCCTTCACAAGCTTCAAAACGGTCGTACTTTCTTACCAATGTTTCAAGCAGTCGCACCGCTGATGTTCCCACGCAAATCACACGACCACCACGCACACGCGTCTGATTAATCACATCTGCTGTTTCTTGACTCACCCGGTAAAACTCCGCATGCATGTCGTGCTCTGCGACATGTTCCACTTTAACCGGTCTAAACGTGCCAATCCCAATATGTAGCGTAATAAACGTCAACTGAACCCCTTTTGCTTCAACCTTTGCAAGGAGCTCTTCCGTAAAATGTAACCCAGCCGTCGATGCTGCAGCTGCGCCGATTTCTTTCCCATAGACCGTCTGATAACGATCACGATCAGCCAACTTCTCAGTAATATAAGGCGGTAATGGCATTTCGCCTAGCGCATCTAACACTTCATAAAAGATACCCTCATACGCAAATTCAACCTCGCAAATGCCATCTGCTTTCTTTGCCGAGCAAGTGGCTTTTAACTTGCCATCTCCGAAAGAAATGACCGTTCCAATTGGAACTCGCTTCGCAGGCTTAATTAAAACTTCCCATCTGTCTCCTGTTAACCGAGTCAACAATAAGACCTCAATGGCCGCACCTGTTTCTGCTTTCATCCCAAGTAAACGTGCCGGCATCACTTTCGTATCGTTAAGCACCAATGTATCCCCTGCTTCCAACTCATCAATAATGTCGGTAAACTGTCGATGCTTAAACGTTTCACTCGGTACATCAAGTACCATTAACCGAGACCCATCCCGCTTCTTTAAAGGCGTTTGTGCAATTAACTCCTGTGGTAAATCAAAATCAAAATCTTCTACTTTTAACATGGTTTTATCACTTCTTTTGATGTATTTTCGCTTTCATTCTACACGACTCGTTTCTCGTTCTAAGCGCCCAACTTGCTTTGGATCAGCACCATCATTTTCGGGTCAATTTCGATGACTTAAATGCTCATAGACGCGAAGTTAAAAGTAAATGTGTGCGCTAAAAAATCAATCTCGTGCAGCACGCTTAGATTGATTTCATTTTCTATTTCACACTTTACTACAACCCATGCTTTTCACGAATGTGGGTTAATAACGAAGCGCAGCCTTCACTCACAAGCTCATATGTTTCGTCAAAGTCTCCTGTATAGTAAGGATCGGGCACTTCTGACCATGTTGCATCGGTGATGAAGTCTGATAACTTTCCTAAAAAAGTGCCTTCGCCTATCGTGCCAAACGTCTTCACATCGTTCACATTGCGATCATCCATACAAATGACATAGTGATAATCCTGTAAATCAGCAGCTGTCACCAATCTTGAAACCATTCCTTCACAGCCAATCCCTTTTTGCTTCAAAATCTTCTGAGTGCCTTGATGAGGCGGATGATTCAAATGCCAACTCCCCGTCCCAGCAGAATCAATCTGAATCTGATCTGTTAACTTTGCCGATTCGACCCGGTCACGAAAAATGGCTTCTGCCATCGGCGAACGACAAATATTACCTAAACAAACAAATAATACGTTGATCACAACATTGCCCTCCTTATCATCTAGATCCTTATTTCTCATCTTCATGCAACCCATGAATTTCATCCACAGGTATCGTAAAGATAATCCCGTGACCTGGTTCATCAATTTCTAATTCTTTTCTAATCGACGCTGTAATGGCTACAGCTTTATCCACATGAGCAATAATCATCACAATTTCTTTTTGCGGTTCAATTTCCATCCCAAACAACTTGTGGGATTGCTCATGAATACCTGATCCTCGGCCCGTCATCACAGTGGCACCTGTTGAACCAGCTTTTCTTGCAGCTTCTAACACTTCATCTGATTTTCCCATTTCAACAATGGTGTAAATGACATTGTACATTGGCTTTTTTCCACCTTCATCTGTATTTTTCTTGGTAACTGATACCTGAGATTCACGCATTAACGTATTAATCGGTATGCTTAATGCCACACCTTTTCCCGGCCTTTCTAGATGTAACTTTTCTTTAACCAAAATAAGCGCATCATGAATGTTTTCATTCGTGCCACCCATTAAGACGATCTCTTGTCGTGACATGCCAAGTTCCCAAAAGTCAAGACGTGATTTTTTAGCTGTGCCATAACCAACGAAGATCGTTCCGCCACCAAGCCCAGCTTTTCTTCCTAACTTAATCATTTTACTTCCCATCCCAAACTCCACAATTACAATTAAAAGCTCAATATTATTTAGCATGGCGAACAAACTCCTTTTTCTGTCTCAAATAAAACATAAAACCTAAGATTTGCAACGTAATAATGGGGGTTAATGCAACCAATGCAATCATCCCAAAGCCATCGATTAACAGACTAGCGCCAACCCTGGCTTCTGCTGCCCCTTGTGTGAAAGCTAAAATAAAGGTCGCCGTCATAGGACCCGTTGCCACACCACCCGCGTCAAAGGCCATCCCAACAAATAATTTGGGAACAAAAAACGTCATGCCTAATGATATCAGATAACCTGGTAACAAATAATGCCATAATTGGATACCGGGCACAACAATCCGTAACATAGACAGTCCGATGGCAACCCCCACACCTAAAGCCAACGCAATGAGGACTGACTTTCTTTTAACCGAACCATTTGTTAAATCTTCAATTTGATGCGTCAACACATAAACAGCTGGTTCAGCAAGAATGGTCACAACCCCTAAAACGAAGCCAACGAGAATCAAATAACGCGTCCGATGTAAATTAGCTAAGCTTTGCCCGATCAACGTTCCGACATCCATAAAGCCTGCATTCACACCGACTAGGAAAATAACCAGACCGATAAACGTATAGATAAATCCTTTGATCAATTTAGTAAATTTTCTTTTTTTCAGCTTAAACGCCATTTTTTGTAACACCAATAACATGAGCAACAGCGGTAAAAGTGAAATCACACTCTCCCTTAATACCTCTGGAATCATCTGAATGAACGGTCCTAAAACACCAGTCGAAGCTGTCGTTGTAATCTCAAAATCACCAGAAAATTCATAAACATTAGAAAAAATTTGCATCACTAAAACAGCAATAATCGCCCCCACACTTGTAATCGCTACGAGCCCAAAACTGTCTTCTTCAGCTGACTGACTGTTTTTCTTAAGCTTTGCCACCCCTGTTGCTAACGCTAAAATAAAAGGGACTGCTAGAACCCCTGTTGTCGCCCCCGATGCATCAAAAGCAATGGCCATAAATTCCGGCGATGCGAAGATGGCAAAGGCACCTGTTATCACATAGAAAATAATTAAGACAAAATGCAGTGGCCAATTGAAAACGATCCTCGTAAATCCCAATGCCAACATTAAAGCCATTCCAACTGAAACGACAACTAAAATGGCAACCCCAAGAATCAAGCCGCCTGTTACCATTTCAACTTGGTTAGCCAAAACGATCAAGCCTGGTTCAGCAATGGAGATAAAAAAGCCTAAAATCAAGCCTGCAATGATGACAATCCAAAGCTTATTACTTTTGGCAATGGCTGCTCCTGAAAGACTTCCAAGTGGCGTAATCCCAATATCAACACCGATTAGAAAAAATGCCAATCCGACGATAATAAGTCCACCACCAAAGATAAAACGCAATAAGACAGGTGTTTCCAGCGGTGTTAAAGTCAAATGCAACAACACGACAAGCACCATAATCGGTAAGACAGCAAAGAACACTTCCTTCATTTTTTCTTTGATTAACTTCAAAAAAATCTCCTCCTAGAAAATTAAAACAATGCTTTTTATTGATGTAACATTTCCATTCCCAAATGGGCATAGGCCTCAGACGTCACGATTCGACCACGTGGCGTCCTTTTAATAAATCCAATCTGTAACAAATACGGCTCATACACATCTTCAAGTGTCTGTGACTCCTCACCAATGGAAGCTGCAATGGCTTCAATCCCGCAAGGACCGCCATTAAAGCGTTCAATGATTCCTTTTAAAAATTTGTGGTCAATGTAGTCAAGTCCACGCTTATCAATGTCTAACTTCCCAAGGGCCAAATCCGTCATTTCTCGTGTGATGCGTCCATTTCCTTTGACTTGGGCATAATCTCGCACACGTCTAAATAATCGATTGGCAATGCGTGGCGTACCACGTGAACGGCGTGCCAACTCAACTGCTGCATCCGCCTCAATCGCCACACCATACACATCAGCCGTACGTTGTACAATTAAATTTAAATCCGCTTCGTCATAATACTCTAGGCGATTAAGCACGCCAAAACGGTCCCTTAAAGGTGCCGATAAATCCCCTGCGCGCGTTGTTGCACCCACCAATGTAAAAGGCACTAGATCCACTCGAATGGACCTTGCTGACTCATCTTTTCCAACGACAATATCTAACACATAATCTTCCATAGCAGGGTAAAGGACTTCTTCAATCTGACGCGGGATGCGATGAATTTCATCAATGAATAACACATCTCCCGGTTCCAACACCGATAAAATAGCTGCTAAATCTCCGCCACGTTCAATCATCGGCCCAGATGTATACTTAATATTGACATTCATTTCATTGGCAATAATGGTTGCAAGCGTTGTCTTTCCAAGACCAGGTGGACCAAACAACAACACATGATCAAGGGTCTCATTTCTATTTTTGGCCGCTTGAATAAAAACTTCCAAGTTTTCTTTAATCGCAGCTTGACCAATATATGCTTTTAACCGCTCTGGACGAAGACTCAGTTGCGCATCATCTTCTGCAAGCACTGCGCCATCCATTAAACGTTCTTCTTCCATTTTATCTCTCCTCACCATCAAATGTCGTCACATTATTTTTTCAGTATGCCCTTTAATCAGTATACCCGTTAAATATAAACTGATTATAAAGATGAGCTTTTTTTAGTTTCACGAAGGAGCAGGCAACCCTTTATCATGTTCATGCGCCTATTGCATCATTAACTTGAGCCCTTGTTTAATCAATTCATCTACTGAATCCGTCGACGCTTTCAACACACTTTGCACCCGTTTTAGCTCTTTCGCACGATAGCCCAATGCTTCCAACGCTTCCAACGCTTCATCCAAGTTCCCATTTTTTGACATGACAGCCGCTGTCGCGACGCCTGAAACATCTAGCTTACCTTGTAGATCTAAAATGATCTGACTGGCTGTTTTGGGCCCAATTTTTGGAAACTTCGTTAAATACTTAACATCACCTTCAGTAATCGCATTGGCGAGTCCTGCCATATCTCCTGTTGCTAAAATCGCACAAGCCGTCTTTGGACCAATGCCACGCGC
>JGI24700J35501_10930624_pt1 | contig 16987 bp, 10 predicted proteins | sample TergutTh196P1_FD_35501 | JGI IMG/M metagenome (IMG submission 35501)
ATTAGAGGGCCTGATGATGACTCTAAGGAGTCGAAACATGTAGCCCTGAAGTAGTAGGTTATAATAAAACTGTTGTGTTTTGACTGTCATTTGTATGTCTTTATTGCTTGATTTTTGCTGAACAGAGTGTACGTAAAGTTGCTAAATGAAAAGGGGTACTACATAACACATCTGTGGAACCTTAAAATATAAACATTTAAATAGGAACACAAATTTTCTCCCGTCCCATTAACTACAGACATTGAAGGTAGACTGGGCCCACTTGTTCAGCCAGCCATGAGCTGCCACTGACTAAGGACATCCAGTAGTTCTTCCAGCAGTCTTATGATTTCTACAATTCAGAGAGCCTATAATAAAAACACACTCAATGCTGCACCTCTCCCATTGATTCTCTATCATTCATTCATTCATTCATTTATTCCATTGGCATGTGCAGAATGTGACGATTCCTTGCCGTTCGCAGGAGCTTCTTCGATTCCTTTCTGTTATATATTCTCTATCATTCCCATGAAGAAATACAGAAATGCACATTAAAAAAAAGGAAAATGAATAAATAGTAAATTTCACCCAAGAACAGGCCACAAAGGCCCAGAGGGGGAGTAGAGGTATCCTTAACCTTGGTGCTAGATGGGGGTGGGTGGTCAATGCCACGCCCCGGCCACTTTACCCCCAGGAAAGACACGGTACCCATTGTATAGGAGGCTGGGTGGGCCCCAGGGCTGGTTTTGACGGGTGCAGAAACCCTCGTCCCCACCGGGATTCGATCCCTGGACCGTCCAGCCCTTAGCAAATCACTACACAGGCTATGCCATCCCATCCCACAAAAAAAGTAAACAAAATAAAAACTACATTTAATTTCATCTATCTGTTCAACATGAAGACACTATAATAAAAACTACAAAAGACCTAGAATGCCTCTAAAGTGGCTCCCACATTCTATTCTTGCAGGGAGCAGGGGAGTGTCTTATGCAGTGGTACAGATAACCAGTTGCCACCCACACGCCCTTCCCCACGACTTGATAAATGTGGCCCCCTCTTGCGAAGTTATTCCCAGATCTCTCTGAATACTGCCATCTGTTGGAAGAACGAAATTCAATCTGAAAGAACCCCCCAACAAATTGTAGTATTTCATAAAACTGGGGGTCCCTGCACTGCTGGGACCTTATAACACGAAATAATACTGAACAGCCTAATTGAACACTGTCAGTTGAGACTTTACATTTTCTACTGACACAACAGTACTGAGCAGACATTATTTATATAATGTTAGTAATGCACTGTATTGACACTTTATGACTCACAGCTTCCACTCTTGACTTAAGATGGGTTAGCAAATCTTGTGCAAGTTCATCCACTGTAGTATAATGACACTTCTGAAAACTGAATATATCAAGCAAAAATCCCATCACTTGATCCTGCAAAACAAAGCAACATGTCACAAAGCATCCTGATTATCCATGTGCAGATAATACATGCCAAACATTCTTTTACACAAATACTGGCATGTGTGACTTAGGCTTTAGCTTTTCACTTGCAGAATTTTCAAGCACAAGGCTACAAATGAATCACTTCTACAGCAACAGTAAAGGGAGACTGACAATGTAACAACACAAATGCCCACACCTTGCCACCTCACATACAGAGTGGGCACAACCACTAGCACTGTTAGGTTCTTCACTAGCCAAGGACTGAAAGATGTGGGCCCATAGCTTTCGCTTTCAGTGCTTTACAGTCAGTATCAGTCTTTGGGCTGGGGGGTGGGGTAGCTCCAACGGTCACAGTATAACTCAGAAGAGATGCTATGGGTGATTTGTCCTTTTTCAATTTTAGTGTCTTGCAGGTAATTCCACAATGCTGTACTGTGGGTCAGTGAAGTGAAAGTGACAGTTAACATTTGTGGATCAGCTGAAAAGCATAACAGAAATGTACTCACACTGAAACAGGAACTTGAGTTAACTGAAAACTGAGAATGAGGAACTGGTAACAAGATTCAAGTTTTCTGAAATGTGATGCTGTGTCCCTTGCCCAGAAACACAGCACGGCATCTCAGGAGAGTCTTCAGCAACTCTGCTGTGAGATCCTCAACCTTGCTGTTTGTGATAACATTCACCAAAGATTATGGGAAATGAATGCAAACTGTATATAGTATAAAGAACAAAATGAAGTGCTTGAACTTAGGAGGCACTGTGACAGTGTGCTGGACCTTTGAAATGGAACATTATAAAAAAAAAATGTTCACACAAAATGTGGCTGCTGCCCTTCTCATTTCAAACACAATCACGCAAAAGAAATATCAGTCTCCAGTCCTTCATGTGCACACAGAAAGTTTCACCATAAACCTTCGGGTTTGGAAAGTGAGTTCAATGCTTCCTTTGGATGCTGACCAGATGCAAGCAGTGATAAAGTATGCATGATAATAGCTTACAGGGAGACAGCCTCAGTATGAGATATTGCAGCTGATACATTCTGCATAGCAGGTCAGAAATATGTACCGAAAGACACTTGAAACTGGATCAAATATACAACAGTCTAGATTATATGAGGTGGTGCTGATAAGTCCTTAGCCCGACCTACTTTCCGATGTTGTAGGACGGAATCGAGTGTCGCTGGAAAGAGGGGTCTGTTCATGTGCCGAATTGCAAGTCTTATCTTGTTAGAGAGGCTGAAAGGAAGCATGTTAGATGATGCGCGCAATTTCAAAAACAATGAGTCGTGAGCTGTCATCAAGTTTTTTTTTTTCTTGCAAGGCAAGGCGCCGAAGGAAATTCACGCCATTCTGATAGAAACATTAGGGGAACATGCACCACCGTATGCCACCATCAAAAACTGGGTGACCCAGTTTAAATATGGTGATTTTTCCACCTGTGGTATGCCTTATCCTGGACGACCCAAAACAGTGACAACTCCAGAGATTATTGATCAAATTCACGAGCTAATCTTGGAAGACCGCAGGACTTCGGCTAAATCAATAGCTGAGCAACTGGGCATCTCACGTGAGCGGGTTGAGTCCATAATTCGTGAAGATTTGGACATGCGGAAGTTCTCCGCGAAGTGGGTCCTGAAATGCCTGAACGCAGATCAAAAATGTCAATGGTGCCAGTCGTCTGATCAACATTTGGAATTTTTTTGGCACAATCCAAATGATTTCCTATCGTGATTGGTGACCATGGACAAAACCTGGTTATATCACTATGACCCAGAGACAAAGCAACAATCAATGGAGTGGTGGCATAGTGGCTTACCCCGCCCCAAAAAATTCCAAGCGCAAAAATATGCTGGAAAATTTCTCGCCTCAATTTTTTGGGATTTTTTGAGTGGCTTGCAAAAGTTAGAGCAATGGGCTAAGAAGTGTATTGAGCTTTGTTGGGAGTATGTTGAATAAATCCCGAGTTTGGTCGTTGTAGCTTGTTTCCTTCCTGGTCGGGCTATTTATCAGTGCCCCCCTCGTATTGGAAAGGTTTAACACCAAGACAACTTACATTTCAAACAAAAAATGTGCTCCCAGGCATAAAATGTCTAAAGATTGCATTGTAAGGATATGCTGTGTAAATTGGTGCCACAAACATTTTGTTCCATAAGTGTGGGCTTTTTTGGAAAAGGCAGTTTTGCCATATAAAGCAGTACTGCTCCTCGACTGTGTTTCTTCTCATCTAGAAGAAAGTGTATTGACTTCTGACAATGGCTGCACAGCTGAAAAGGTTCTTACTTCCTATTGGCACAACTGTTATACAGCTGACAGATCAAGCAGTGATTGCATCCATGAAATGACACTGCTGGTCTGATCTTCTTGGAACCCTTTCTGTTGATGCTATGTAAAGCGTACCTGGGGAATGACGGTGAGTCAACCATGCAGATGTATTCCAGATCTATAGGGTGATTTGCAAGTACAACCCACAAAGACCAAAATTCTCGGTATGGCATGTGCAATGTGAAGTTATGAAAATGTCAGCAAGGTAAATGTTAAATCTGTGAGTTGGGTGTTCCTCGTGTTACGAATACAACCTGTTAGCTAATAAAATCAGAAAGGTTATAATGAGAGCAGAGAGGACAAGACTGAAGAAGAAGGAGATGGCAGTGAGCACATCAGTGTGTTGACAATTGCTTGATTACGTGAGTTGGACTGACATTATAGTCATTGTTGAAGCAGTTCACAAAAACAAGTGACCATTACAAACTATTTATCAAAATAAATGCCAGCTGTGTAAAATAAAAGTGTAAAGGAAAGTGTGATGTTTTGTGAAGCCACCAAACAAAATATAATCTGTCGTCTCTGAGTACCAGCCCAAACAATTTTGATTCTACTATATTTAAAAGCAGCACACAGTGGTGCAGTTAGTTGAGGCACTGTGCTACAGACCAGAAGGTTGTGGGTGTGACTCCCAATGGTGCCATTGGAATGTTTCATTGATGTGATCCTTTCCGCCACACTATGACCCTGAGGTCGACTCAGCCTCTAACAGAAATGAGTACCAGGGACATTATCTGGGGATAAAGGTGGCCAGTGCATAGGGCTGACAATCTTACCACCTTCATGTGTTAACTGTCTTGAAATCTGGAAGCCTCAACCTCCTGTTCAGGTCTGTACAGAGATTGTTTACTTTATTTAAAAAGTAGGTAACAGAATGGAGATTAACCTACTGTAACCTATTACCAGCCTTAACTCACAGACCCAGTGAAATGTCAAACATCTGCCCCACACCGCAGCAGTCAGTTCAGTATGTCACTGCTATCAGATGCACATGTCCAGACACCAAGATATGCAAATGATCTACTGTACACACACCAGAAAGGGGGTACGAGTAATTCAGCCCCATACAGCTTTCAGCAGATTACAGCAAAATCTGCAGTGAAAATGTACATACTCCATACATCTTGAAAAGAACAGTTCTATGACCCATATTTACAATGATGATCCACATAAAGTATGCAATTTACTTGGCAACAGCTACTACAGACTTTAGCAGACAGGCAACCTTTCACAATGTCTGGCAAACCCCAATCTTGAAAGCAATTAATCCTCTTCAGATTTTTAAAACCCCTGAGGCACAGTAATGCCTTAAAGCTGTAACATAAAATGTAAATGCATTTCTGCATTCAGAACTACATCTTCAAAGTTTCATACATACTTTGAAGAGCTGACAGACTTCCTTCAAATTCGGATCAGGTCCGAGGAGGCCCCATGCCAACAAAGGTGACATTTGTTCAGAGATGGCATAAAAATGTGACATGAAACCATGTGGAAACTTCAGCATCCGTCGCTTCGCTTTCAGTACCGACCACACTGCTGTTGTCAGGGCCTAAAATGAATTAACAATTATAAGGAGTAAACTGACAAGCAACAAAAGATACAATTTTTTTATACAGATCTTTGGAATTTATGTGTTAGATACAATGGCTATGTAGCCAGGTTGTGACAAACTAAAAAAAGGATACACGAGTTTAGGTGAAGAAACCGCTGTAAAATGGTGAAAAGGATGAGTGACCTGAAAATGGAAGGATATCATCAAGATGAGATTTAGGAAAATGGGTTGCAAGGTAAAAATGGATCAGTATCATAAACAAGGACCAGTTTTGGAATGCTAAAACTTCAAATTCTGTAAGTATAAATTTAGTCAATCATTAAATGATACTTCATGAGACCATGTGTCTTGCCCAAGATGCAATACAGCAGACAGGAACAAATTGGTGCATAATTACGGTGGTGGTGGTGGTGGTGGCACTTCCAGCAGCAGTAGCAGTAAAGTTCCCGTGACACTTATTTGTAAGTAAAACATAAATACTGAAAAGTGTAGACAGTGTAAGAAATTTAAAAAAATGCAGGTAATGTTAACCATTCTCCAATTTTATTAACAGGCTCTCTGCCACTGCACTTCTCTATTTCTGCCACTCGCCACAATACTGTGAAATGTGAAGAGTGCCAATGAGTGTTGCAGTAACTGTGTCACAATACCGGCCAATGCATGGTGGTAACATACAAACACACACAGGCATCAAAGTGGACACTTGGAAGCAGTTGATACCAGTAAGGTAGACATCAGTGTCCACTGTCACCATCAACATGGAAACTGCAAACTGCATATGTACTATCCAAATTCCTTTACTAATTTACCTGCATGCAAACCGAACATTATCTGTGCCCCATGTGCACTATAATAAATATCAAGATGTACACACCGTTTCCTTAAATCCATTGGAGAGCCAGCGATTCTGAACAACAGCTGTTACAGAGGAAGGGGGGGATTCAAGGTCTTCAAATGCATCCATCAGAATATAATCTAGAACTACATCATAGAATGTCATTGCCTTGACTCCTTTCAGACTCAGCTCCTGTTCCATGCTAACCCAATTGCGTTCATCTTGCAGGAAATCCAGCATATCCTCATAGGCTATCAGGAAGTCTTTTGGGTCCTGAAATCCATCACAGAGCAGTTCAAATATGCATAACAAGCATGGTCAGATGAATGGGCATCTACCGTGCATGAGCAAGACAAAGACTGAACGCAACATTCTGGTTGGAACACCAAAGCAAGTAACATATAAGTGCAAAATTTTAGGTTCTCACAGCAGTGTTGCTGAAGATTCACTTTTTGCAGGATGTAATGCTGTGTAATGGAGTGTGTATCTACCAACATTCTGTAGGCAATATGATCTTTAAAGTGTTGGGAACCACACATCCCATGACACAGCCAGGGTCTTCCTTCCATAATTTCTTTTACGTGAAAAACTGCAGAAGTGCCCGTGACTTTAGCACATCCATCAAACTCTCTACACAAGCCAATAAAGTGTTCAAGAGATACAGATAAAGATGACACTTTATACTGTGAGTCACTATTCAGATTTAACCTTTCTTGTATTCTGAAGTCATATGACATTCAGTGTGAAGACTTATTATGCACCTGGTCTTGATAAAGTATTTGGCATGTTCCAACTGACACATCAGACACAACAAGGGGGTAATAGGCAGCAGTATGAAACAGAAGGCAGATGAAGAAGTGGAAGACCCCACTGCTGACAAATAACAACTATGCCCCACATGACATAAGGCCATGAAGTGCTTGGACAAATAATAGTCATTTTGTGCATGGCCCCTCTGATAGCCCAGAGGACATACTTAAATGGTGTAGGATATACAGATGTACACTAACTGTCTTTCTGAAAAAAGTGCCCAACAAATAACCTTGGAAAAATATGTACTTAAAAAATTATACATATTTAATGAATCTTAATTTCATAAACATTGTGACATTACACTTATGAATGTGGGTATAATGTACCTATGGCAGCAAAGTGATAAACAATTTTGTGCCTGAAAAAAATCTGTTGTTTTATGTGCAAGTAAGTTGCAAAATCATTGAAAAAGGGATGACAAAGAATGTTGTTTGATTGTGAAAATCAGTTAATGCACATTTATGAGGAATAATATTCTTGTAAACTGAATGTTAGTTGCAATAATAAATAACAGAACATTCCCTGGCTTACTCATCCTAGAAATTTTTCCACTTAATAAGCCTGGTATGTTAAAAGTTTTCTAAACTTATATTAGTGGGTTTTAACTTTATTTACAAAGAATGAAAAAACTAACACACAAAAATAATTAACTCCATGTAACAGAACCCTACTTGAGAACCTAACATTTCCTCATCAAGTCAAGAAATTCTCCTCACTTTACAAAACTCAAAACTTCACTACTGTGTTAACAACAGCCCACTACTTGTCCCTACCTTCAGCAAGACAAATCCGGTCCAAGTCTTACCATTCTACTTATTTAAGATCCATTTTATCATTACCCTCCAATCTATGCCTTGCCATTCCAAGCGGTCTCCTTCCTTCAGGTTTTCCCATCACACCCTGTGTGCATTTCTCTGCTTGCCCATGCATGCTACACACCCCAAAACTGAACAGAAATTACAACTTCAGTTAATTTCCCACATCAGCATTATGCCATCACCAATACAGAAAGTGTATTATGAACCATATTCTAGAGCTCATTGCTGATTGTCACTACAGAAGGCAACCCAGTACATAACAGACAGTTTGCACCCATCATAATTTTTGGATGTAGTCATGGTGAGTTTGACTGTCATGCTGACACACACTTAAAAGTAAACTGCTGTGAATCCTTTTCAAGGTCCAGGAGTTCAGAATGTTCCCCAACACTATTAAATCTTAGAAAACATACGATATGTGGGTTTCTGTATGTCCAGACGTACACTGCAGTCTGTCAAGTTACACATGTCACATCTTCTCAGGTACGTATGTCATACCTTCTCAGCATAGATGAGGAGATCAGCTAGCAACTGACGCCCAGTATCGGCAAACCACACCCATGTCGCACTGTCTCTAAAGAGATACTGGAATGCCAGACGGACACAGTGAAGTTTGCCTAGGAACTCTCCATCAGAGCTGCAACGCACCATCTGAGTACGCAGACACCTGTTGTGCAGAAAACAACAGAATTTCAGCTTAGAAACTAGGTCACACATCTCTGCTATTGTGTGCCCTGCACAGACTAAAATCTTAAAACTTCATAATAAATCAGTCAAAAACAAACACTGCCTAAGAAGATGGTAAACAAAACCACATAAAACTGATTTCCAGTCACAATTATTCATTTATACCATATCAGAAACAACATGTACAATCTGTTACATGGCTGGCACTGGCAGCCACCATGTCTTACAGTACTGTGTTGCAATTTGCAACAACCGTCACTCTTTAGCTATTTTATTTCACAAGAGTGTCATTTGCTAAGATTACATAGCACTGACAGTAGAAGAATGAAATATTAATATGGGCACTTGGCACCGTGATACTGAAACAGGAAAACTAACATACTCAGAGACAAACTTGAGTGCCACTTTTTGCACCACAAATCCCATATGGACTGCCCTGAGATCTAACATGTCTCTGCAGTGAGAGTCTGGTGACCAACCACCTTGGCACAGGTACACATTCAAAATAAATAAATACAAAAATACATAAATTCATAATGAAGCTGCATGAAATTATGATACTACTGAGCACCACATCAATGCTGCCTACATCAGCCAAATTATGCCAACAGTAGTCTCTCTACTGACAGTTGCCATCATTTTCATGAAAAATGGCTAATTATAACAGCACCTGAATGTTTGAAGAACACTGTTACATGTGAATGGACTGGGACTTCACTTCATCAGAACGATGTGATTCAGTGTACTTCCTGTAGTACTGCATTAAGAAGTGCATCATATCATGTAAAAGGGTAAGTAACTTGTCTGTACTCAGAATCTCAAAGTTCATGATTAATTGGGACTGATAAAACCATCATGAGTACTAGAATACAATTTTCAATGTAAAAGATCCACTTGGTTCCAATAACTTGAGGAATACCTGCAATAAAAATATACAATAACCCCAACAGGCATAAAGAGCATGAAGGAGTGTTTTGAACACAATACAATCACTCTTTGGAAGCACAAAATACATAAAATGATTGAACAGCCTTACTCCACAAAAAAACACAATCAATGAACATCACTTAACAAAGACACAGCCTGACTGAGCTGACAGTGATCTGCAAAATAGCAAGAGAATGTGGGTAGCCAACTCACCAGCCACATTATCTCATGAAATTCACTGGAACAAAGTTCAAAGCAAAGTAATTTAAGTGAATGGTCACAGAAGGTCATTTTCACACAAACAGGTTCACAAACTTCTATGTGCCATTGTGTAAGTGTTGAGATGGCATGAATTATAGCACAAGAAACACAACAAAATCAGTAGAGATATGAACGATAGTATTAAAAAAAAAGTGAGATGTTTTCCTACTATGACATGTACCAAACACAAATGAAAGACATTCACAGATGGTACACACTTCTTGATGTATGGTCATCTGAATGAAAATTAATAACGGGGACAGGTTATTATATCATGTGAACAGTGTCAACAACGTGGTGAGTTATCATTCATACCTGAAAAAGGAAAGATACAGCTCATGTCTTTAGAATCATAACCCAAGCTCTTTAAGAGAAATGATGACTGATAACACCATGGAACAACAAATTCTTTTTAAAAAATATGCCCTGGTGTAACAATGTGTTTACATTTGCATAATAAAACATTGGACAAGATAATTTTTATGGAGGGCTATCTGCTAGTCTTCTAGTTAGTGATGTATCAGTCAAAGAAATCAGAAGTATCTTATCAAAAAAGGATCACAGTTCAAACATGGCATGCACAGATTTATAAATAGATTTGTGTCATCAGTGAAACTGCTGTCGATTTGATAACAATTGCACACAGCTGCATCAAGGACATGATTTTGCTATGACATTATAACTTACATCAATGAAATTAAGAATGAAAACGAAGACATGTAATTAGAAATGTTGTTTTCAGTGAAGTTCTTAATAGATGATGATTTTTTTAAAAATAATTATAAAAGTATTACTTAAAAGGATTTTCTGTATACTTCCCTCATTCCTTCACGCCACAATCCTCCTAATAGGAGTAAGGTGAAGGTGGAATGTAGCATCAAAAAGTGAGGGTCAGGGGGTAGAACCCACAGTATATAAATAAGTAAATAAATAAACAAACAAATAAATAAATAAATAGTCACATAACAGACCACTGAAGGTGTGGCATCTTCATCATATTGTATAGTGGTGTAACCACACATAATGAAGTCCTTCTTGAGAGTCAGATACTAAGTAAGTCAACACAGCCACTATCTTTTATACAGAGTCATTATTTTATCCGAAGACTATCAGTTGTCACTTCCTGTTTACATGTGTAGACAAGTAGCAACAGCAAATGACAAACAATAGGTGTCACACATAATAATGACCATGTAGACATCAAAGCACTGTTCAGTGATCACCAGAACCCACCACTGGACTGTACCTTAAGTGTAACAAATTCAGTGCATACGTTCACTTTCTGTTCACCAATGACATGGATCTTATACGTCCATCTTCCCTTCCAGATTTTAACCAAGGAACCTGAAATTTCAGTAGAGGAACCATCCTATCAAATCCAGACTGTAGTTATTACACAGTCCTTGTGTACACAGCCTAAACTGAATGTAAAATAGGGAGGATGGCGTCTGTTCAAACAAAACTACTTTGTGGATTATGACAGTGACTGATTTTGGAGATCTAGACTGAAGTGTCATTTCAAATTTAGTTGCATAGTGTGTCACTGTGATGCCCACCTGTATGGAATACCATCTTGCTCCAGTTTCTGCAGTGCTGACTGATACAAGGGTAGACTGTCAGAGTCAGGGAAAATATCGACAAACTCTTCAAACTCCCTGAGATCAGCCACCTGAAAACATGACGTAAATTTGTCACACACCTTGTGGCTGCATCCACCAAAGGAGTGACCTAACAGCATTAAATGCTGTGTTAATTAATGTCATTGCATTTTAAGCTGTGGCAAAAATATTTGTTAATGAAGGCATCTAAGGGTGCAGAAGTATGTATCTTGTCTTGCCAGACAGATTATTTGTAACTTTTACCTTTGAAGAATGATGAAATCTGTAACAAGGTGCAAAAAATTTGGGACCCCAAGTTCCTTAAATCACACCTCTTGTTCGTACAGGACCCTACTGCTCTCCTTTCTGACTACACATTATTATTAGTTGAGAATGGGCCACAATATTCATTATATCACAATAACAGAAAGCTGCATGGTGCTTCAAAAAAGAGAAATTTCTAAAGACTCATAAATGTGGTATGTTGCTCTTCCCACATGATTACTCACCATCAGACATTCATAAAAACTAACTATTTCTTCAGCTGGCACAACAATAATCTTTATTTATCATGTTCATTTACATTACTATTACATGTTTCCATTTGTGTTGGTCATCATCAGGTATCATTTATTTCAAAATCAAAGGTGTGTATAATATGCACTACCAAATTATTTTCTGTACTTTTGTTGGCTGTTTTTGTTTGGTGTACTGCAGTTGTGGTTGTCATGTTATTTGGTTCATTTCCATATTTTCTTTGTTTGGTAAGAGTGGATCTTACCCAAGTCTCCTTTGACAAAGTCTGTTTTGGCAGTCAGTATGGCCAGTGTTCTTACGTTATGATTTAACCTGTTACTGTTGTGTTCTGACTTCTGTTCCAAGACTAGTGAATAATAAATCAAAAAGTATGTAGCAGGAGAAATTTGTGGCCAATTTGAAGTATTACTACAGCATTTTCCTGGAAGGACTGAGGAAGGCCATTAACAGCATGTTTCAAACATTAACCATGAACAACACAACCTTGTTGAGAATCGTGTTTAATTACTTAAACTTACCTACTATTTAACCTTCAGAGCACAGCAGTAACTATATTTTTCATTCAATTTAATTTATTCAGCATTCCATAGATCCATACACGGTTCACCTTCAGATATAGAACTTGTCATTCAAAAGGAGATCATAATAAAAAGCAGAAATAAAAGGTAGTAATATCTCCATGCAATATGATGCCAGTCAAGAAAACCCCTTACAAACAATGTTATCAATTGATCAGTTCCTTGAAACCATGCACTGTTCCCACACTAAATTACTAAAATACTACCATAAAACACAAGAAATAAAGAAGCAATGTAATAATCAATTACCTATTGCATAAAATTAAGCATAATCTAAATGGTATAGGCTTAGAAATAACTTATAATTCATCTTGAAAGTCAAAATATTCTCTACAGAATTAAGAGTTGCTATGAAGGACTGCTTTAGAATTTTCCTAAAGAGTTGTATACCATCAGATATACTCCTTATGTGAGATGGCAGATGACTGACAAGTATAATTCCTAAGTAATATACTTTTTTTGGAATTTAGTAAGATTAGTACTGCGAATATGAGATTTAGGATTAGATCTACTATTTATATTGTGAATTTTTTGATTAGTTATAAATAAGTGTTTATTGTTTGTTATATATATATCAGAGAGGAGAATATGTATTGTGAATACAGGGGTAATATTTTCAGTGTTTTAAATACATTCCTACTTGAACCCCTATTTCTTAAATTAGCAATGATTCTTATTATCTTCTTTTGAAGTCTACATACTTTAATACTCTAAGGTGAGTTACCCCAGAATATTACTCCATAAGATATGATAGAACACATGTAAGAACAGTATACCATTTTTAAAGCATCTCTGGCAATAGCGATTTAACCATTCTAACAGCAAAACATGCTGAATTCAGTTTAGCTATTACATAATCTATGTGGTTTTTACAATATAATGTGTCAACTAATATTAAACCTAAGAATTTTGTGTTAGAAGTTAGTACAATATGCTTATCTTTATAGGCTAGTTTTATATCCTGACTGCAGTTTTTTATTGCGTTAATTTGTAGCCAATGCGTTTCTTTCCTACATTCAATGATGATAAATTAGCTTTAAACCATTTGTTTATATAACACAACATCTCTTCCATTATTATTTGACAGTTATATGGATTGGGACTATTTACAGTTCTAGTTGTATCAACTGCATATAATAAAATTTTAGTATTCCTATTCAATAATGCTGGTAACTCACTAACATATATCAGAAAAACAAAGGGCCAAGAATATGGTCCTGAGGAACCCCATGCTTTATCTCCCTCCAACTTGAGGATGTGTTATAATTTGAAGTACTATTAGCAGTAGTAACTTTTTGATATCTTCCGTCCAAATAAGATTTTACAAGTGTTTAGAATGTGTCCTTTTCATAAAAATATGTTGTGATTAACACAGTCAAAAGCTTTCTGCAAGTCACATAAAATTCCACCTACTGTATTTTTGATATTCATTGCTAGTAATATTTCATGTAATAAGCTGTAAGAGGCATTTTCTGTTGAAGATTTGGTTCTGAAGCCATATTGTTCTGGGATCAATATGTTTTGCTGATTTAAATGGTCATATCATCTGGCATATATAAGTTTTCAAAAAAATTTTGAAAAGGACGTGATTGGAAAAATAGGTCTGTAATTAGAAATCACAGATCTATCCCCCTTCTTAAACACCAGTTTAACTATAGAATGCTTCAATCTTTCTGGAAAAATTCCTAGTGATACGGCATGGCTGCATATATATATATATATATATATATATGTTAATGGGGAAACTATAAATAATGCACTAATTTTCAATATTTTGAGAGGAATATCATCATATCCAGAAGAATTTTTAGGTTTCAGAGATTTAATAATTTTGTCAATTTCATTACTAGAAGTATTTTGCCATTTAATTTTAGGAAAGGGGTATTCAAAATTATGGTCCAGATACTTTAAAGAGTTTGTACTCAAAACAATTTCATTTTTATCTGCTTTAATAGAAACCATAATTGTAGCAGCTACTGATAAAAAGAGTATATTAAATAGATTAGATATTGATTCAGAATTGTTTGAGTTATATTATCATCTTGTACTTTCTCCACCCCTTTATTTAGTTCATTATTGCTTGTTTCACTTTTAACAGTCTCCCAAATGGTCTTTATTTTGTTTTGGGATTTAGTAATAACGTTTTATCATAATATGATCATTTAGCTGTTATAATAACCTTTGTTAAAATTTTACAATATACTTCATAATATTGCTTAAAATTTGTATCACTATTGTCTCTATATTGTATATAGAGTTCCCTTTTTTACAACAATTCTTTATTCCTGTGTTCATCCACACATTATTAGTTTGTTTATGATTTGTTTTCTTTTTTTACTAGTACTAGAATTGAATAGTCTTAAGTAGGTGTTGAGAAAAATATTAAAAGAACTATTAACATCCTTTTTCACTAAAGACATTTTTCTAGTTTTCATAGATTAAATGTGTTTGAAAATCAGCTACAGTAGATCTATTAATATTTATAACGGAGTAAGTTTAAATTGCTTGGTTTAGTATAATCACATATTTAACACAGTTAATAGGGCAGCATGGTCTTGGCTATAACGATAAACTGACTAAAACACACAATAAAGTAAAAACAACTTGAGATATTATTAGAGCAGAGACAGGCAAACAAGGAAAGAATGAAGAAAGTATTAAACCTGGAAAGATTAATCCTAATGCCTTCAATCACCATTTTCTCACAACTACAGAAAACAATACTCATAACATTTCCACACGAACTACTCATAATAACAGCAACTATAAATATTATTTGGAAAATCCCTTTCCCAAAACAAGATTCAATAACATAACATCTAAAGAAACTGAAAAAGTCATTTCTTCTTTACATCCAAAGAATTCATATGGCTATGATGAGATTTTAACAGTGACAGTAAAGCTAAGTGCTCCCCATATTTCTTCGCCCTTATGCTACATATTTATTTATTTACTTATTTATTTATTAAAATTTAACAAGGCCATCTCAGCTGGAACATTCTCTTCATGCTTGAAATATTCTATTGTAACAACCATACATAAAACAGGGGTTTACCATTAAAAAAAATCACCTTTCCTAGTTATTGGTACCTTTGTCTGTATAGTAGAGGATCTACATATACTTGTTTCATGTTTTTTTTGTTTCTTTTTCATCTTTACCACCTTGTTCTTCTTTTACCTGACTATGTAATTAATCAGTAATATGACTATTGGTGTCACAATTTGCTTCATCCCCCATGATTATCTACCCTTCATTATCTATCATGTTGTCACCCATGTTACCAATTATATCACAACCCCCGATGTCACACTTTACCTTATGTACCACTTGCATGAAAATAACTCTGAATTTTGCCTATACAGTGTGTTCTGTGTTTGTATGACTTGACAACACAACCAGATTATTGCCTAAACAGCATCATGCCTGATCTTTGTACTGCAGATGCTGTTTTTAGTGAGGTAGTGACTAAACTTTCAAAAATAATTTACATGAATTTCAAGCATCAGTGGGGATCAAGAGGTGTGCTTATATCTTGTCCCAACACATGTTTTGCAGATTTCAGTACATCATTCAAGAAATACAGATAAATTGGCATACTTTACTACAGTGATGTAATATACTGGTGCAATACAAACACTAAAAAATAGGTTAACTCCACGATTCCGTGAATCTAAGAGTATCAGTAGGTTTCAAGCTCAGGCTGAAGAACAGTACTGAAATACTGAAATTCTACTGAAACACTAAATTTTCAGTAGCAGAAAATACTCCACAGAGCACAACCCTCCTTAAGAAGCTGATTCTTGCTCAGCTAGTGAATGTAGTTTTATAAAACTACATTCACAAGACACATCACCAGGCCATGCTATTCCCAGCTATGTCATGTGGGCCATATGGTCAGTGCTTCTCACACTTACTAGTAGAATGGCTATGATATTTGATGGACAGCACCAATCACAAAGTTCCTCTTGTTAATTCTTCCATCCCAGTTCCAAATATTTTCCCCACTATCATGTTCTTCAGTACCCCTAGTCTGGGTTCTTCCCTTGGGTGAAATCACATTTCATCCCCATAAAAATAGGACACATTATAGTTGTGTGCATTGTAATGTTACATTTCTGCATTGATTCTGACCTGAATGGCAGCAAATATTCCCATAACTCAATTTGCTGTTATTTTCTTCATGAATGCCCAGCCCTGGGGCCCACCCAGCCTCCGGTACAACAAATACCAAGACTTTCCCAGAGGTAAAGCAGCTAGGGCATGGCACTGACCACCTGCACAATCTAACAATGAGGTTAACAAAGGAGTAGAGATGAACTTTATCTTTTCCATATTAATGCACTGATGACACTACTTTATGCAAAAATTCGATTAATGCACTATATATGTTAACACCTTTATTCACATTAGACACTCCTACATATTGCAGCCCTCCTGGGGCCATCTTCAGGGAGAACTGATACATTTTGTAAGCAGGGTCAACAAAATATGTGTCCAGATGTAAATATTTGGAAGTCACAACATATGTACATGTAAGTTACATTAACTAATAAATATGAAATATAATACAAAGAGTGTGTGTGTGTATATATATATATATATATATATATAATATAAAATCATTAAACATAA
>JGI24700J35501_10930623_pt1 | contig 16956 bp, 15 predicted proteins | sample TergutTh196P1_FD_35501 | JGI IMG/M metagenome (IMG submission 35501)
GAGAAAACCGCTAACTCCTTATACTGCAGGCAGTTAGGAGTTTGCGGTTTTCTCTAAAGGGTACGAAAACCTCTAAAAACTGAAGTTTTTAGAGGTTCCTATAGGGACGTGCTCAGTTTGGCGATTTACAAAACCGCCGGCGCGGTGTAAAATGTTATTTAAGGGTGTATTGCATTTATGAAGAGAGAGAGCGAACTTGAGCGGGCCGCCGCTTATGTTAGAAATTTGCGGCTTATAAAAATCGGGGCCTGGCTTTTGGCTATTTTTGCGGCGGGCTTTTTGGCCGGCTGCGCCGGGATGCGGGCAAGAAGACTGCCGCCGCCCCCCTACGAGCCGCGCACGGCTTCGACCCTGGGCATTCTTGACAACTTGGAAGCCCAGGAAGAAATCATGCTCGCCTTCGCCCGCGCCCATCCGGGTAAAATCGGCGGGGTGGCCTTTGTCGATGGCGACTGGTCGATGCTCGTTATGGACACTCGGTTTTTCTTTGCAAACGGGCGTTTTTTGCCCGAAGACCTGCGCGATTACTGGCAGGACTTTTACCCCTGGGATTTTTACCCCTATCCTTTTACCGGCAGCCCCGGTCTAAGGCGCGTTCTGCTGGACAACCCCGTTTTTTCGGTCGGTTCCTCCTTTTTGTTTGACACATTGTACTCGTCCCTCACGCGGGAGGCCAGCCGGGAGATGCAAACCGTGCATTCTTTTTTGGGTATAGAGCTGGTGGTGCACACTTACATTGTGCCGGTTTTGGAGCGTGTTGCGCAGAGGATAAGCGAGGCCGCCTTAACCGACGCTTCAATCGGCGAGTGGCTGGAAGACATTCTGGACGGCGGCAGTGCCTATGCCTGGAGCTGGCGGCCTATTGCCGGCACAAACCGGCGGAGCAATCATTCCTACGGTATTGCCATTGACTTTTTGCCCAGCGACTTGGCCGGGCGGCACACCTTTTGGGGCTGGACGCGCTACTACGGCCCTGTGAGCCGGGAAACGCATTACCTGCCGCCCGACGCGGTTATCGAGGCCTTCGGGCATTACGGTTTTCTTTGGGGCGGCCACTGGAGTATGTTCGACACGATGCACTTTGAATACAGGCCGGAGCTGCTGATACTGAACAACGTGCCCTTCGAGCGGGTTGACCGGTAAAGCAATCCCCTGCCGGCCGCAAAGCAATCCCATAAACTCACACGGAGGCACGGAGACACAAAGGCACAAAGGTTTGTTTTGCAAGCCTCTGCCAGGGGAGCAAGCCCCTGCCGGTCGCAAAGCAATCCCATAAACTCACACAAAGGCACGGAGACACAAAGGCACAAAGGTTAGGAGGGATTATGATAGGCCGGAGCCTTCCTTTTGCTCTTTGTAAAGCGTAAAAAGATAAGCTAGGGATGAAACCGGAAGTTTTCAAAATTGTGCTTTGTGCCTTTGTGCCTTTGTGTGAGCCTATTCCGAACCGTGCCTTTGTGTGAGCCTATTCCGAACCGTGCCTTTGTGTGATCCTACTCCGAACCGTGCGTGCGAGCCTACTCCGAACCGTGCCTTCGTGCGCCTTCGCGTGGGCAAAAAACAGGGGCTGGCCGGGAATGCCGGCAGCCCCTGTTTTTTTTGCGAAATTAAGGCCGGGTTATCTTTCCAACAGGAATTCCACCCGCCTGTTTTGCCACCAACTGTCCCGGTCTTCAAAAGCCACGACAACCCTTGTGCCGCCAATGCCTATGTAGGAAAGCCGGCCGCGATCCACATCGCCGTGGGCTACAAGATGTTCAAGCACCGCCTGCGCCCTCTGCTGGCTGAGAGGCTGCAAACCGACCGTTGTGGCCGTTCCAGTCTCCTCCACCGCTCTCTGCGGGCTACCCGGCGGAGTCGTCGGATTCGCATGGCCTTCCACCGTTATCCGGTATTCATAGAACATATTGAGGATTTCCGCAATACGCTCCAAAATCCTGGCATTGCTCTCTAAAAAGGCATCGGACAAACCAACCGTAAGACTGGCCGAGTTCGGCGGGAAGACAATGGCAGGAACAATAATCCTAAGAACATCGTCGGACTCCCTTACGACAAGCACGTCAATCCGGACAACCCCTTCAAAAAGGCCAGTTCCGTCGTGAACATCGCCGTCAATCTCGTGGCCGTCGAAAATGTTGTTAACCATCACCGTAAAGGGATAGTCCATAGCCGACTGCACCCATTCGCCGTCCGCACTGCGGCCGTCCCACAGAATCTCTTCCGGGGGCATCCCCTCGCCGTACCATTCGGAGAAGGTAAGGAAGGGCGGATGCGGCTCGCGAATAAGAATGTGCCAGCTAAAAATGGGCGCTTCGCTTATAACCTCGATATTTACAAGCAAACCGTCGTCCGCTTCGTCGCCGTAGGGGCTGAAAGGCTGAGGCCCAAAGCTGACGTTTACAATCGGGGCGGCAGGCGGGCCAAGCTCGACAGCTTCAAGCTCGACTTCTTCCGGCTCCGGCGGCAGCGGAAGCGGCGGCGGAGGCGGCGGCGGAGGCGGAGGCGGCGGTTCGGCCTCGATCTGGGGCGGCGGCGGGGTTCTACAGGCTGTGATTGAAAAAGAGACCGCCAAGACAAGCGCTAAAAAAAGCGCAATCGAAATGATTTTTTTCATCAATGTTCTCCTTGCATTTATTTGAAATTTATCGACAGCTTTCAAGCCGGCAATAAATTTTTATTTGCGCCCGGCGGCAGTTCCCTAAGTTGCAAAAATAATGTAGGATGTCAGTATGAAGGTTCTAAAAGAGGGCTATCCTTTTATTTTTACACCGCTTGCTGCCGCAGCGCTTCTCTTATTTATACGACAAACCGGCTTTTTTGTAAATAGGCCGGCTCTGGCCGCCGTCGTATTGGTGCTGGCTGTCGTTTCCGTCGTTTTTGCAATGTTTTGCGCGTTTTTTTTCAGAGACCCCAAAATCGAAGTTACGGCGGGCGAAAACATCGTGCTTTCCCCCTGCAACGGGACGGTTATGAATGTGGAAGAAGGCCAAAACGAAAAAATCGTGCGGGTTTTTCTTTCGGTTTTCAGCGTGCACTTGCAACGTTCCCCTGTGGCTGGCCGGGTAACGGATGTCAAGCACCAAAAGGGGAAGTTTCTTATGGCCTGGGACCCGGCCGCCCACTCCTTGAACGAGCAGAACATCATAACGATTGCCGGAAAGGACGGGGTGTACACGGTCAAGCAGATTGCGGGCTTTCTTGCAAGAAGGTGCGTGTCATGGGTAAAGCCCGGCGACGAGCTTGCCATCGGAGACAAAATCGGAATGATTAAGTTCAGTTCCCAAGTCAACCTCTATATGCCTTTGGAAACAGAGATCAGCGTCAAGGCGGGCGACAAGGTCGAAGCCGGCGTTACTGTAATAGGGACGAAAAAAACAAGTGAAAAAGCCGTCGATTAAAAAAGAAAATCTGAAAAAGGGGATTTACATTATCCCGTCGCTTTTTACCTGCGGGAATATGGCGCTGGGTGTTTTATCCATTTTCGCCTCCAGCGAGGGGCTGTTCCTGCGGGCGGCTTGGTTTCTTGTAGGTGCGCTTGTCTGCGACATTCTCGACGGCAGGATCGCCCGCATGACAAAAACCACAAGCGAGTTCGGCCTGCACATTGATTCTTTAAGCGATGTGATTTCCTTCGGGGTGGCGCCGGCTTTTATGATGCACCAGCTTGTGCTTGCCGACATGGGGCCGCCGGGGGTGGCTATCGCGGTGCTTTTTGTGCTTTGCAGCGCCTTGCGTCTTGCCCGGTTTAACGTGTTGGCGCAAAGCGGCGAAAGCTACAAGCATTTTGTCGGCCTGCCCACGCCGGCTTCGGCCGGGGTTATTCTTTCCTTCGTGTTAAGCTACGAGATTTTAGGCCCGGCGGGTTACGGGGTCGGTTCCAACACGATTCCGGGTGTGGCCGCTCTTATGCCTGTAATTTTCCGGGCTATGCCGGTTGTTACGATAATCCTTTCTTTTCTTATGGTGTCAAATGTCCCTTATGTGTCGTTCAAAAAGACCAAGCTTACGCGGGTGCGCAGTATTCAGCTTTTTTGCTTTTTCATCGTCCTTGCGATTCTTTTGCTCGTTTTTCCGCAGAATGTAATTTTCATTATTTTCTTCGGCTACGCGGCATCGGGGCTTCTGTTTTACTTCCCCCGGCTGTTATGGGCGAAAAAACGCAACCGAAAAAAGCGCGAGCCGGTAAAAAGCCTGCCGGAGGCCTAGCGTCCGGCTCGGAATATGCTCACACAAAGGCACAAAGGCACGAAGGCACAAAGTTAAGATAAGGAAGAAAACGCCGCTTTATCATGCTTTATACACTTTTTGCGCTATATCGAGGCAAGAGGAAGGCGCGGCCAGATCGTAGTTCCGCCCTAACCTTCGTGCCTTTGTGCCTCCGTGCCTTTGTGTGAGTTTATGGGATTGCTTTGCGGGGGAAGTCCAGAGCTTGCTCCTCTGGCAGAGGCTTGCAAAACAAACCTTCGTGCCTTTGTGTGAGGCTTCCCCCGCCCTACGATTTTTTTACGATGAAGCCCCGCGCTAGAAAAAAGTTTCGCACGGCTTGTTCCAGTTGGAAGCGCGGGGGACTCATGGGCATTACGAAACTGCGGGCGGCGGCCAGAACCGTCTTGTAGCTTTCCGCCGCGCCAAGGTCAAAGTCCACCACATCCTCCAGATAATCGTTGACAAGAGAGCCTAACACTTCGCCCTTTATGGAAGAAAGACTCGCCATGTAACGCCGGCGGAAGTCCGGGTTTTCCTTCATGAGTTTGGCCGCCCCCGGCTGCAGATAACAGTAAAGCCCGAAACGGTCTAAATCTTCGACAATGGCCGCCGCGTGCGGCGAGTTTATAATCTTGAAAATCTCCTCCGTAAGCCGGGAAGCCGAAACACCCGCCAAAAGGGAACTTTCTTTTTTGATCTTCCATTTTAGCCGCAAAGGAATGGCGAACCCCGTGGCCGCCGCGTACTTTACCGCGCGAATCATGCGCACCGGGTCATCCTTGAAAATTTCCGGAATCGGAATAATCGGCATGAGCTTTTTTTCCATAATGTCCTTCATGCCGCCGACATAATCGATAACAACCTGCTCCAAAGGATCGTAAAACAGGGCGTTCATGGTAAAATCGCGCCGCAACACGTCCTCTTCGATAGAGCCGAAATTGTTGCCGGTAGAGCCGTGTTTAAGAGAGCGGAAGGTGGAAACCTCGAAAATGCGCTTTTCAAAGTAGATGTGCACCAAGCGGAAACGCCGGCCGATAATGCGCGAATTGCGGAAAATCTTTTTAATCCGCGCCGGGTTCGCCTCGCTTGCAATGTCAAAATCCTTGGGTTTTTTGCCCAAAATTAAATCCCTTACAGCCCCGCCGACAATGTAGGTGTCAAAGCCCGAATCCTTGAGCCTTTTTATAATGCCTACAGCCTCCGCATCCACATCGGAAAAATTGATTTTATGCTCGTCATGGGTGTAAACCAGCGCCCTTTTTACCGCCTGGCCGTTTTTCCCCGCAGAATACCTAATCCTCATACAACGCTTCACTCCTTTTGCCCGCTTGCCTCGCCAAGTTCGCCAAGTTTTACTTGGCGCATAATCCAGGAAAGCAGGTTTTCCATAACTTCGTCTTTGTTTGTTTCGTTAAGCGGCTCGTGCCGCGCCCCTGGGTAAAGCACGAACTCCAAGTCCGGCATCCCCAGAGCCTTGTAAGCGGCGACAAGGGCGGTGGGGCCGGCCCCCATATCCCCCGCCGGGTCGGCGCTTCCGGAAAAAATATACATGGGCAGATCGCGCTTTATTTTTGCCAGGGCTTCCGGCGCGTGGACACGCAGGCGGGCGCGGGCAAGGTCGCTGTAAAAGCCGACAGAGCAGGTAAAACCGCAAGCAGGATCGCTTATGAAAGCGTCAACCTCTGTCTCGTCCCGCGAGAGCCAGTCAAAGGGGGTGCGTGCCGGGCGAAAATGCTTGTTAAGCGAGCCTTCGACTACGGCTCTGGCAATGGGGCAGGGAAAGCGGTTTCCCTTGAAGAAAGAAATCGCGCCCAAAAGCGGAAAAGCGGCCTTTATCCGCAAAGCCGCCGTGCCCGCCGCCGGGCCGGACACCCCGGAAAGGATACAGCCGGCAAGCCCCTCGCCGCCGGACGGCGCGGCCTCGATACAGTCCTGCACAACCAAGGCTCCCCAGCAATGCCCCAAAAGAAAAAGCGGAACGCCGGGCGACGTTTTTTTTATTTCCCCGTTCAAAGCCCTTATGTCCGCGCTAACCCGGCCAAGGCCGCCACTGTCGCCGGCGTGTCCCAAAAGGCCGCCCCTGCCCGCATCGTTCACCTCCGGGGAGGCCGTTTTGCCGTGCCCGCGCATATCGGCCGCCCACACCTCGATCCCGTGGGGGCTAAGTTTTCCGGCAAGCCCCTCGTAACGCAGGGCGTGCTCGCCGGCGCTGTGCACTATATGAAGCGCGGCCACGGGAGTCGCGCCCTCCGGCGTGCCGGCCGCATCAGCGTGCCCGCGCCAGCGTCGCAAGAAGAGTTTAGCCCCGTCATCAGCTTCAAACCAGCTTTCATCGCAAAGCATATCAAACTTGCTCCGCCATTTCTTCGAGATTTGCCGCGATGTCTTCCCGCCCCATCGCGCGGAAGATCGCCGCCGATCTCAGGTAAGCCTCGCGGGCGGCCGCCGGGTTGCCGGCACGCCGGTGCACATCCCCCTTGGCACGCCAGTCGTTTGCAAGCCCCCAGGAGTTTTCCGTGCGCCTGTCAAGCTCCACGGCCTGCTGTAGAGCCTGCAACGCGCCGGGGTAGTTGCCGGACAAGGATCGGATTGACCCTATGACAAACCAGTCGTTGGCGGCAAGCTCAAGGTTGCCGCCCCTTTCGTGTATGGCCAGGCTTCGCATCATGGAGGCCTCGGCCTCGGCAAACCGGGAAAGCGCCCTTTGGGACAGGCCGATCACCTGCCACGAAAAAGCCAGATAAAGCTGGTCGCTAGTTATGGCGGCTATTTCCCGGTTGACATCGTCCAATACCGCCTGCGCACTGGCCGTCCCTGTTGTAAGCCTGCCCCTTGCCGCATGGACGCGGCTTACCGCCGCAAGCTGGGCGTCCGGCATGGCCTGCGCCATCCTTTCGGCAAAGGCCCATTCGTCAAAGGCCTCGGCCGCATGGCCGGCGGAAAGCAGGGCGTTGCCCAGGGCCAAAGACGATCGCACCAAAAGCCCCGGATCGTCGGCCAGGGTTGCAAGCCTGCGGCTTTCGTTCAAAAAGATGAAGGCCGTCTCGTGGTTGCCCCTGTCGGCCTCCCGCGATCCTAGTTCGAGCTGGCTTTCCGCCAGCATACGCAGGGTTTGCACCTCGCCAATATCGCCTCGCGGGCGCGACGAGCAGGAGGTAGCCCCTATCGTCAAAAACCCGGCCACTGCCGCCGCGAGTGCCGCCGTCGTTAATTTTTTCAATCTCTGTTTCATCAATAATCTCTCTTTCATCAAAACTCCAAATCCCTGGCCGTCGTGCCGCCGGGGTGCATTTCTATCCGCTGGGGAACGCCTCTTCTTAAAAGCGGGTTGTTCGTAAGGGCGATCAATACGTCCTCTGCCGCGCTCAAGGTCGAGTGCAAACTTGCCAAAAGAATGCCCAGCATGGGAAGCTGACTGGGAATGAACTGCGCCGTCTGCTCTATGCTGGCCAGCGTTCCGGTAATCGCCCCCAGCGATTCGACAAGGCTTTCGTAAAAAGGCCCGTCCCCGTCCAAGATCGACATGACCGTCCCGGAAGGGTCTGCCAGTCTGGCTGTCAAGCCTTGGAAATCTTCCAGAATGGGATCGACTTGGAACATAAAGTGCTCGAGAAGGGCGAGAATGTCGGTGGAAAGCGTCTGGGTAAGCTCTGCCGCGCCGGCGGCCGTCATCTCCACATGGCCTAGGGTGCGCCCAATGCTTGTTTCGTCCGTGCCTTGCAGCGCGCCGTGCACGTCCGTCATGATAAAGCCCACGGTTTCCATTATTTCGGCCACTTGGTTTATGATGTCGCCAATGCTGTCCCCGGAGTCCGGCGCGTTTGCAAGCCCGCCCGCTATGGTTAAAATGCCTTCCGGCGAGTTGATGTAGGGGATCAGCGATCCTTCGGGAAGCTGCCGCTCGCCTATGCCGGGGTGAAAGAGGAACTGGCTGCCAAGGCCAATGGGCGAGACTGCCACGTCGATGACCGATCCTTCCAGAACGCGGGAATTGTAAATGTCGAAAATGGTAAAGACGACTTCGACCCGGTCGTCGTCGGTAAGGACGAAGGACTGGACATAACCTATGGTAAAGCCCCGGAACTGGACTGGCATATTGCGGCTGATCCCGGTTGCCGAGCTTAAAAAGGTTACATACTCGTAATCCCTTGCGAACCATCTTTGGTTCGACCCCATCATAAAAATGACAAAGAGCAAAACCCCGATTCCGATCAGGATTAATCCTCCGACGATTTTATCTGCATGGCGTATTGCAAATTTCATGGCGCCGCCCATGTTTTCATATAACGCATAAGGCCTTCATCCTTGGCAAGCTGTTCTTTTGACACCGTCATAGACAACTGCCCCTCCGCAATTACAACTATTGTATCGGCTAAATCCTGCACTATCTGCATATCGTGGCTTACAAAGAGCACTGTCGCCCCGCCCGCCTGCCTCTCTTTTACAAGTTCGATAAGATGGTCGGCCGCGCTTGTATCAAGGGATTCCGTCCATTCATCTAGATACAGGAGTGCCGGGTCGCACAAGAGGGCGCGGGCGAAGGCGATGAGTTTCTGCTCGCCCATTGAAAGCTCCGCCGGGCGGACATCGAGGCTTTTTCTGTAGCCAACCTCTGCCGTTACCGATTTTATCCGCGCCTGCCGTTTTTGCGCGTCCATGTCCGGGAAGTGTATGCGCAGGGGAAGCTCCAGTATCTGGAACAGGTTCTGGTTTGCCCAAAGCGCGGAATCTTGAAAAACGAAGGCTCCCTCGCGCCGGAAGGCCAGGTTTTCCGCCCGTGTCATTTCGGCTATGTCCTTGCCTTTGTAAAACGCGCCCCCTTCTTCCGGCACGATGATGCCGGCGGCCAGTTTGAGCACGGTGCTCTTTCCCCCGCCGGAAGGCCCCACTAGGGCTGTCGTTTTTGAGGATTCAAACTCAAAAGTAATGTTTCTTACCACCTTCCTTCCTTGGGCGGAAAAGCTTGCGCCCCTTAATTCGATTATGCCTGCCATTATATTAACACTATATAATAGATCGCGCTTAAAACGATAGCCGCCAAAACGCACCCGGCAAAGGCCTTGCTTACCGCCCTAAGCCCGGCCACGGGGACTTCGGTTATAGCCCTTTCCACGGATAGTCCTTCTATAACGGCGCAGATTGAAATGACTGCCCCGAAAACGACGCTTTTTGCCACCAAGATAAGCAGGTCCCCGATTGATAAATTATACAATATATTAGAAAAATAATAATCCACCGTCATGGGGTTGAAGAACGAGGCGATGAAAAAAGAGCCTGCAAGCCCAAAAATCGAAAAATAAATGTTGAGCATGACAAGCGAGATTATGACCCCCAAAAAGCGCGGGGCGGCCAAGTGTTCGATTGGGTCAACCCCGATGGAAATATAGGCCTCGATCTCGTGCGAGATAACCATGCCGGCGATTTCCGTGGCGATTGCTGTGGCCGACCGGGAGATGACGACAAAGGCTGTCAAAAGCGGCCCCAGTTCTATGGTGATGACGAGGATGAGTATGGGGAAGATTAGTTGCTGCTGGGAAAAGCTGGCGAGCATGGGCACTCCGACTATGCTTATGGCCGATCCTATTCCCAGGGCCATAACGGATGTTATCCACAGTGCCTGCACAAATGTATAGTATATTTGCATGGTAAGGATTTTATAGGATGCCTTGCCCTGCCTTACAAAATACCAAAGGCCTTGCAAGGTTCTTTTTAGAAACCCCAGATTATAAAAAAACTGCTCGATTCCGGCAACAGCGCTTTTCACCCTTACATTATACAGAAAAACGCCGGAAAACCCAACCGCCCCAAAGCGGCACTTAGCTCAAAAAAGCGCACGCAAAGGCAAAAGAATTCGTAATAACTTGGGGAAACGCTGATTAAATCGACGCTAATCAGTGGTTCCTTAAAACTTCCGCCAGCGCGTCGTGGCCGTTAAGGTTAAAACCCTGGGTTTCCACGGCTGAGATTTTGCAGGGCAAAACAGTCCCGGGCGGCGGCGGGGCATCCCCTGGCTTTAGACCTATCTGCAGTTTAAGATAATTTTCCGACACGCCACGGCAAAAAGCCTTTCCCGGCTCGCTTTTTTCGACCAAGGCCGACACCTCGCGGCCAAGCCAACGCCGCGCATAGCCTTCGCGCCCCTGCCGGGCTAAGGCCTGCAAAAGATCGGCGCGTCTTGCTATTTCTTTTTCGCCGGTTTTTTGCGGGAAATCGTAAGCGGCAGTTCCCGGCCGTCTGGAATACGGAAAAACATGAATCCATGCAAAGTCAATCTTGCGGCACAATTCAAGGGTTTGCTCAAAATCGGCTTCTGTTTCGCCCGGAAAACCGGCGATAATGTCGCAGGCAAGAAAGGGGTCGTCCTTGGCGGCGCGAAAAAGCTCGACCGCCGCCTCCACCGCTGAGCCGTCGTAAAAACGCCCCATCTTTTCCAGAACACCTTGGCTGCCGGATTGGACGGCAAGGTGGAAGTGCGGCCTTACCCGCCTGTCGCCTATTGCCCGGCCAAGCTCTCCGTCTATCCTGTCCGGCTCCAGGGAAGAAAGCCTTATGCCGATGTTTTTTGTCCCAGCGAGCAAAAAGCCCAAAAGAGCGCCCAGGCCGCCTTCGTATTCGGTAATGTTAAGCCCGGCAATCACAGCCTCGGCATAGCCCTTTTCTTCCAGCCGCCGCAATTCCTGCAAGGCCGCATCTTGGCCAAGGCTGCGGGGGGCACCCCTGGCAAGGCGGGCGCGGCAAAAGGTGCAGCTTCTGCCGCAGCCGTCCTGGACTTTCAAAAAACCGCGAGTGCGCAGGGGGGAATCCCCAGGGGCAAAATGAAAGCCCCCGCCCGCGCTTTTTTCCAGCAGACGGCCGCCGCCCTCCTTCCAGCCTTTGACAAAGGAAGAAAGCCCCGCCCCGCCGGCGGCATCAAGCCTGTCGGCAAAAATGCCGTTAGCAAGGGCAAAAGGCAAATCCAAAAGCGCGTTTTTTTCGTCGGCCTTAAAGACGTGCAGCCGGCCGGCAGCCCCCCCGCAGTCTTTTTCAAGGGCTTGAATTGCCGCTTCTTCAAGTTGCGCCAGACAGCCTGTAACAAGAACGCAGGCGGCGGGGTTTTCGCGCAGGGCTTTTCTTATAATGCGCCTGGCCTTTTGATCGCTTTTGGAGGTTACCGTGCAGGTGTTTATTACAATAATGTCCGGCGGGGCCGGCTCATGCGAAAAACCAGCCTTGCGGAAAGCGTCGGCAAGAGCCTCGCCTTCAAGCTGGTTCAGCTTGCAGCCTTGAGAATATACAGCCGCGCAAAGCATCGCCGGTTAACGCCCCGCCAAGGCCTGCCTGCTGCGCAAAAGCCCGCGGCTTGCGTCGGTCAACTGGGCGTTCAGTGCAAGCGCCCGCTCGTAAGCGGTAATGGCGGCCAGCAAATCGCCGGCGTTTTCCCTGGCATAGCCGAGCCGGCTCCACCACAGGGCGTTGCCCGGAACGCGGTGAACGGCCGTGGAAAGGGCGATATCCGCATGGCGGAACATCCCAAGCCTTATGTAAATCTCGCCCATGAAGAAAAAGACAAAGTGGATGCGCTGGCCTTCCGGCGCCAAGTTTATGTATTCTTGAAAATACCGCAGAGCCTCGATGTTGCGGCCTTGGAAATAATGGACTTCCCCAAGGATTTGAATGACCCGGCCGTCGTAGCGGCTAATCACCCTGGCCGAACGCGCCAAGCGCAAGGCTTCGTCGTAGCGGCCAAGCTCGATAAGGCTCCAACTGGCGACAACATGGGCCTCCAGATTGTTCGCGTTTTCTTCGATTTCCTCTAGGCTGATACGGACAGCCTCTTCAAAATTGTTCGCCCGAAACTCCGTCAAAGCGTCGGCGCGCATTTGCGCCTGGGCTTGAAAGGGAAACAATACCGCGAAAAAAATTAAGGAAAAAACCGCCTTGCCGGCCATTAAACTACGCATCGCTTTGCCCCTGCACCTTTTCTTTTTCCGGCATAACACAGTAGCCGTTAAAAACACAGCCGCTTTCCATCATAATTTCGGGGGTAACCACGTTGCCGGCCAGCTTGCCGGTAAGGGTAATCTCAAGTTTGGAATCCGCCTTGACATCCCCCTTGACCTTGCCGCGAATAAGAACGTGTCTTGCGTTAATGTTCGCGTTTACCACGGCTTCCTCGTCAACAACCAGAACGCCCATCGAGCTAATCTCCCCGGTTACCTTGCCCCGGATAAGAAAGGGCTTTTCAAACTCAAGCTTGCCCGTAAAATCTATATCGCTGGAAAGAATCGTGTCAAAATCCCCGTCTTCCAGATAAGTTTCATGCGAACTACTCACAGCGCCTCCAAAACGAAAGGCCAGCCGGTTTTTTCACTGGCCTTTGCCTATATTTTAACGAATGCGGCCGGCTTTTGCAAGAGAAATTCGCCGCATACTGCCGGATTCCGAAAAAAAATCTATGTGAACCTCGGAAGTATCTCACACAAAGGCACGAAGGCACAAAGGCACAAAGTACAGATTAGAAAGCCGCCGTTTAATCCCTACTTTAGCTCCTTTTTGTACTCTGTTAATGCAAGAATGAGGACGCCCAGCTATCATAATCCGCCTACCCTCTTAACCTTTGTGCCTTCGTGCCTTTGTGCCTTCGTGTGATTAAAATGGGAGCAAATTCAGAAGCTCGAGCATTCATGCGTTTTCCTAGGGGCGAACAAGTCGCAAGCCTAGGGAGCGCAGGCGGCTGGCCGGGTTGAAGAAGCCGCGCGCCGCCGAGCGGGCAAGCTGCGCGTAATCGAAAGAGCTGCCGCCGCGAGCCACCCGGAAAACCCCCGAAGACGCGCCGGCAGGGTCGGTCTGCGGCCAGGCAGGGTAGGCCCCGTACCGGTCCCAGACCCATTCCCACACATTCCCGTGCATATCATGCAAGCCCCAATCGTTAGGCCTCTTGCCCCCGACCTCCTGCGTAATATTATCGCTGTTAAAATCGAACCAGCCAATTCTGTAAAGACTGGCTTTCTGCCAGCCGTCCGCCCCGTTGCCAAAGTCCGATGCCGTCCCCGCCCGGGCCGCGTACTCCCACTGCGCCTCCGTCGGCAGCCGCCAGCCGTCCGCGTCTTCCGCAATCTCCGCGGCATCCCACGCGGGGCTAGAGCTAAACGAGACCTTTGAAAAAAACGCCCGGAAAAAAACAGGGCTTGCCGGCAGCCGGCCCCAGTCATCCGGGTTCGCGCTTCCTTTTATGCGATAAGCGGGGCTTAATCCTTCCATTATACTCAGCCGGTTGGCAAAAGCCAGCGCTTCGTACCAGCTTACGCTTTCCACAGGCCAGTTTGCACCAGCCTCCGGGGTGTACGCAAAATGGCTGGGGTTGCTCCCCATTACGCGCGCCCACTGCCCCTGCGTTACCGGATACGCGCACATCCAGAAACCGCCGGTGAGCGTTACCTGCCGCCGGGGGCCTTCATGGGCGGCCGTCCCGCCGGCTTCATTTGCCGGGCTGCCCATCATGAAGACCCCGGCGGGTATTCCCACGACCTTGAAGCCAGCGGGCGAAAGCGCTGTTTCCCCGGCCTGCGGTTCCGGCCGCGCCTTCGCTTTTTTCCCAGCCGGAGGGCCGCCGGTGTCGAAGACCGTTTTGCCAAGATTAAAGCGAGATGCATCCATTTCGCCCCGGTACTTTTCAAGAGCCTTTTTTTCGCGCTCGATCTCCTTGAAAGAATAAAGGGTCTGCCCGTCCTCGCCCGCCTCTACATCCGGGAGAAAGACCGCGCCAATTTCCTTGACCGCGCTCTCCCAGGCGGCCGCCATGTCGAAGGGCCGGCATTCCTCGCTGTCCGCCTTTACCATACCCGGCTCCGCTGTTAGCGGCGAAGACCAAATCGCGCTGAAGCTGAGCCTTTTGAAGTTGGCCAGCTTGATGCCGTCGTTTTCGACATCTTCAAAATGAAGGCGCAAGGCCGGGATAAGCCAGAAAAGTGCGGAAAAGGCAAGCGGGATAAGGCCCAGAAAAACGCCCAGAACCGGCAGGGGGTTGTCCGTTATGTGAAACGCCAGTATCTGGGTAAAGGCGTAAAGGAAGGAGGCCGCATCGGCCTGTTCTTGCGTTGTCAACAGCCCGGTGTTCACGGTGTGGAACAAAAAGTAGGCTCCGAACAAAAAGTTTACCCCGTTTATTGCGGCGAACTTGATGTTTGCCGATCTTGGGTTCGCAGAAAAGACGCGCAGGCTTTGAAGCGGCACGGATGGCTCCGGGGATTTTTTTTCGTCCGTCCGCAGCAAAAGCTCGTCAAAACGGTAAACGATTGTGCCTTCGGCGGTGGCTTCGGGGCTGCCGGCAAATCTGGCGCAAAAGGCCAAAAGCTCTTCCCCGGCCTGCACGCTGTTTTTGCCGCAAAAGGCCATGTATTCGCCCAGGCTTATCACTCCCCGGTTTTCCTGTATGTAGGCGATAACCGCCTTGTCTTGGGTTTTTTGCCAGTCTTTGTTGGGGTCGCCTTCGCCGAATACAAACGAAAAGATCGCCTTGTACATTGGGGGCTTTTCGACCCATTCCTGCGGCTGCACGCCGGGGGCGTCTTCGTTCCAGTGGTATCCATCCAAGTATCTGTCTGAAGGGCCGGCCGGCCGGGGCTGGCTGGAATAAAACCAGAACCCACGCAAAACCCTGAAAGGGGCTGCCGCCGAGCCGCCACCGCCGCGATTGCCACCGCCGCCGCGATTGCCTTTGCTGTTCAAAATAGCGGCCAGAACTATCGCGATAAACAGGACGAAATAGCCTATCAGCATTAGCGTTATCCAGGCTTTGAACAGGAAAACGCCGGCCGCCACAGCGCGCTTTTTGAACTTTTGCCAGAACCTTTTCAAATCCGCAAGCGGCCCCCGGTAGCGGCTGGCAAAGCCGCGCGGGAACGAATAGAGGATTTCGCCGGACTCTGTTACTTCCAGCCTGCCGTTGAACTCGTCCGCCGCCCGGAGCATGGCTTGCCGGACCTCCGAAAGGGGCAAGGCCGCCGCCGCGCTAATGTCGGCCACAGTCGCCCCCTGCCGCCGCTCTTTCAGCGCGGAAATTATGCGCCCGTATATCTCATCTTCAGTTTTTTTCATGCCTGCGTCTTATTTTGCACAGCAGAGGAAGCCGATGGTTTGCAGACACCCACACTAAACCCGCTCGCCGCTGTCGAACACCGTTTTTCCCAGTTTGGAGCGGGAAGCGTCCATTTCGCCCCGGTACTTTTCAAGCGCGGTTTTTTCGCGCACGACATCGTTGAAAGAATAAATCGTCTGCCCGCCCTCGCTTAACTCCACATCCGGGGGGAAAACCGCGCCGAAATCCTTCACCGCGCCGTCCCAAGCGGCGGCCAAGTTGCGCGGCCGGCACTCCTCGCTGTCGGTTTTTACGATGCCCGGCTCCACCTTCAGGGGCTTAGCCCAAAATCTGCTAAAGCCCAGTCGTTTGAAGTTGGTCAGCTTGATGCTGTCGTTTTCCTTATCTTCAAAGTAACGGCGCAGGGCCGGGATAATCCAGAAAAAGGCGGAAAAAGCAAGCGGGATAATGCCCAGAAAAACCCCCAGAACCGGCAGCGGGTTGGCCGTTATGTGAAACGCCAGCATCTGGGTAAAGGCGTAAAGGAAGGATGCGGCCTCGAACTGTTCCTGCGTTGTCAACAGCCCGGTGTTAACGGTGTGGAACAAAAAGTACGACCCGAACAAAAGGTTTACTCCGTTTACGGCGGCGAACTTGACGTTGGTCGATCTGGGGTTCGCGGAAAACTTTCGCAGTCTTTGCACCGGCAGGGAAAGCCCGAAGGATTTTTTTTCGTCTTTGCGCAGCAAAAGCTCGTCAAAGCGGTAAACGATTGTGCCTTCCGCAGTGGCTTCGGGGCTGCCGGCGAATCTGGCGCAAAAGGCCAAAAGCGCTTCTTCTGCCTGCACGCTGTTTTTGCCGCAAAAGGCCATGTATTCGCCCAGGCTGATCACGCCCTTGTTTTCCTGTATGTACGAGATAATCGCCTTGTCTTCGGTTTCCTGCCAGTCTTTGTTGGGGTCGCCGTCGCCGAATACGAAGGAAAAGATGGCTTTGTACATGGGGCTTTTGACTTTTGCGGCGGGAGCCGGCCCTCTGCCGTAATGCTGCTGGCTGGCCGACTGGGTAAGGCTGGAAAAAAACCACCATTGCCATAAAAGCCCGAAGGGGTTTATGCCAAAGCCGCCGCCCCTGCCGCCGTAGTCGCCCCCGCCGTAGCCGCCTTCGCTTCTTGACTTGGCCGCTATGGACAAAAGCACGGCGGCCAGCGCGATGGCGATAAACAGGACGAAGTAGCCTACCAGCATGAACATTATCCATACTTTGAAGAGGAAAACGCTGGCGGCTACGACATACTTTTTGGATTTTTGCCAAAATCTTTTCAAAGCCGCAAGCGGCCCCCGGTAGCGGCTGGTAAAGCCGTTTGGGAATGAATAGAGTATTTCGCCGGACTCTGTTACTTCCAGTCTGCCCTTGAATTCGTCCGCCGCCTGGGGCATGATTTCCCGGACATCCGAAAGGGGCAAAGCTGTGGCCGCGCTAATGTCGGCGACTGTCGCCCCCTGTCGCCGCTTTTTAAGCGAGGAAATTATTTTCTGGTAAATAGCATCTTCAGTTTTTTTCATAGCTACGCTCTACTATACACGAAAACGCAAAAAATTGCAACCGTTTTGTAAGGGTGGCCAGCAATTCTACATTTAACAGAGCAAGGAGGAAAAACCACGGAGGGCTGCCAAGCGTAGCTTGGCAGCCCT
>JGI24700J35501_10930622_pt1 | contig 16953 bp, 6 predicted proteins | sample TergutTh196P1_FD_35501 | JGI IMG/M metagenome (IMG submission 35501)
CTGGTTAGAACTGGCAGCAATTGATTCTGGGTTTTTACTGTAATATGTGTTTTTTCTGCTCATCTTTTTCAGATTTTTTTTGGGGGGGGGGCAGCGAGAATTTAACTGTTAGTAGTTCTCAGTATTGTCATAGTGATTCTGCCCTTTCACTTGAAGGAGAACACAGTTCAACATGAAACCAGAAAACACTTTTCTTTTTCCACATACTCATTTATTTGATAATGTTTGGCAGATGAAATGTAAAGTGAACGAATTTTAAACACAGAACTTTCCATTAAATACTACTAACACAACTGGAACTGACCACCTCCTCAAGTAGAAAATAAAGCTGAAGTAGAAAAGGTTAGCTTATTACTGTTTAAAGAATAACCTATATACATCAGGCTGTGACTTACACACAAAACCAAATACTTTCACATCATGCACACATTAAAAGAAGCACATGTACAATCCATGGAAGCCAAGATAATTATCATCCCAGCTTGCTGTACTTATCACTACTTACCATGAACAAAACTGCCCACATAGGTTTTAACACACATATACTATGTTGCTATTAACTGTCTTGCATTGAGGGTCTATCCAATATCATATTATGCCCCCCCCCATCAGAAATGTTTCTAACTAGAAAAAAGTTAATTGTGACTTGTCTTTCTACTGGAACATCAGGTATGATTAATGATCACTATCAAATACTCCATCCTTTCATATTTCAGTCATCTGCACAGGACTTGAGAGAAGGTTATTCTCTGAGCTTTCAATGAACTACTTCATGAAACCCAAAACTTTTGTTCTGGCATATAAATACAAATAATCAGTGACAGGTACTGGGAAAATCACCCCCTGGAGGTAACATATTTTAAAATGTACCTCACAAGGTAATTTGCTGAATGAAATAATATGAAACTTAAATACGAATTACATGGTAGCAAAAATGTCATAAAATGAAAATATGGCTTAGTATATTTTAAGTGGCGTCATAAATATATCATTTCCTTAATGTTAAACTTAACTGTTTTGTTTCTGTGTGGAATTTTCAATGACTTCATAGTATAAAGAATATTAACTTTCTTGCTTAATGAGGAACGGCTCTTAGCAAACGTACAGTAGGAAACAGAACGGGCAGCCATCACTTTCCTTATTCACTATTCTGAGCCTCAAGTTTATCTAAAGCATCTTCCAGTGAATATAAACAGTCCTTAGTTTTCTTCAAGTCATCTTTACAGATGACACTACAGTCCTCAGACACACATTTCTGCTGACTTCCAGCACTTGTTGACAGATTGCTTTCAGAGAAATCACTCACCTCTGCACTTATAACTTCATCATCTGTTACTTCTGCCATGATGTCATGTCCCAGGCCAATGTCAATAGGGCCATTCTCAACAGATCTGTCTCCGTTTTCTGTCATATGTATGGGTGATTCCCGCAAAACACTTTCAGAATTCTGTGAACTCTGAATTATGTATTTATGTATGATTTCGGGATAAAGCTCAGGCTGAACAGAACTATGTTGCCCAGCTGCTGTTGTAACTTGTTCCTGCTTCTTTGTCACTGATGCTTCAAAACAGTCATCTGGAGATTCTACTTCCATCAACTCTTCACCAGGATTTGGTGCAGAACTTGAAACTTCTGGCAGTGTAACATCCAGGCAGTTGCCTCCTTTCATTAAATAGTCAGTCATTTCATCCTCTAACCTAAAATCAATTTCTGCATCACACACAAATTGATCTTTTCTACAGTTTCTGACCTCTGGATCATCCCTTTCTGCACTAATTCCCAAAGGGTTGTTAATGTGGGGTTTTTCTGTACACGAAGAGTAATGAGATTCATCCATTTCAATTTGCTGAAGCTCCTCAAAGTGTTCAACAAGCGAGTTTGTATTATTCTCAAAATTAGAAATTTTACTGTCTGATTTAATAGGACCTACTTCCCTCCAAGATCTTCCATGCGTTTCACTACCATCATCTCTAAATTCACTTGGTTTAAGTTCAGAATCTACAATTACGGCAGACCTGAACTCTGAGATAAAAAGAGATTCTGCATTAATGGCAGTATATTCTTTAGATATTTTTACATTACTGTCTTCTGTTGCAATTTTGAAATTAGGATTCTTGGGATAGTTTTTCTTACACTCTACAACTGTAGCTTCACCAAGCGGTTGAGATGTTATGTCATGTTGCAGTTCTTCAGACTCTCCTACAATATTGGAATAAGGCTCATCACTTTGAGTTTTCACAAGAATGTCCACAGCCAATGTTTCCTCTGATGACTGTTTAGCACTGAAAGGTTTTTGACTGTCCACTGACAAAATAACTGAATTATGTTTTGACTGCTCTTTCCATTTCTTCAGCAGCTGGATGCTACCTGGATGGTTATGTGTTCGCATCTTTTTAAGATGACAGATACGAAAATGTTTGGTGAGGTTTATGTATGATGTAAATGTCTTGTTTTTACAGCAGCTACAGGTGTAGCGTTTTTTGTGGGAAACTTCAAAGTGTGCAGACAGGACAACTGGGGTAGGAAACATCATATGACAGACAGCACACGAAAATTTACCCTTGGGTATCACTGCCTGTGATTTATAACTGACTGAGCCCAGAAAATCTTTGCTGAGATTACTGATATGTGAATGCTGCGCATCTGAAACTGAAGATGTCGGTTGCAAAGAGATACCGTGGCTCTCAGAATGAGCTGCTAATCCATTTTCTGTCTCAAATACTAAAGCACAAATGTCACACACATAGATATGTTGGTTCTCGATCTTGGGTACTTGTAACTTCATGCCATGTGACCCTGTTATATTCTTATTATTAAACGATTCAACATGGGTTTGTTTATGTGCACAGAAAAGTGACTCATTTTTAAAAACATTCAAACAAATGTCACAGCTATAGAACTGTTCACTATCACAGTCCTGATTACTGGTCACATCATGTTCTAATTCTTCTGCTTCCATTTCCAACAAATCATCACGTTCATGTGCACTCACTGTATGACTCTTTTGGTGTGTCACAAGGGCACCTACATTACCACAAACTTTGTAACACACTTTACACCGGTGTTCCACCTTATCATTTTGGACAACTGAATTGGAAACATTAATGAAAGACTGATGTGTCTTCTGATGTTCATGGAGATTTTGTTCACTGGTGAAAGATCTGAAACATGTTTGACAATTATGAAGATTTGACTGTGGTTGATGTTTTGGTTCTGTACCTAAGACAATATGTATAGTTGCATGCTGGATCAGTTTCGATCGGGCATTGTGATAACGGCCACATATACGACACGTGAAATTGTTTCCTTCACCAGTAAAATTGTCAGGGTGCTGTGAATTCAGATGAGAGGCAAGGCTATGATAATCATGACAAACATGAAGGCACACCCCACAAGTTACTGCAGCCTCTGGCCGATGATTACGAATAAGATGTTGCCAAAGGTGTTTAAGGGCCGGCCATTCCTTTCCACACAGTTGACAGTAACAAGGGGATTTTGAGCCAGGGTTGGAGCTGTAAACAGTACGGATTTCTGTCTTTCGACGATTCAGTTTTACACTGAAAGATGTATCATGGTCCTCGCCATAAGAAAGTGCATGCTCACTGTTATACTCGACACTCTCAGAACATAGTGTCAAATCACCTTCATGATCATTCTGCTTATCTTTGTCATTGCTTTTGTTCATGGGACTAGTGGTACCACTAATGTGATTTATCTCACTCTTAACTTCTTTTATAAGATTACCTTGCAGACTCGATTCTGGTATGAACACAAAAGGTACTTCAGAATTGAACTTCACCTGCCTTTGTGCTTGTAAACTGGAACTTTCTCCTGTGCTTGCACAGAAATTTAAATTGTATGACTGTTGTTTTCCAGCCATAAGACTCCCCTGTGACACTACTGTGGCTGTGACAAATTTACGGTGCATTTTTTTGGAAATGTGAGCAGGAGAGTTAATGTGTTTCCAGTAATATGATTTATTAGTGAAGTGTCTGTCACACTGCACACAATGGTATGGTTTTATATCTGATATTGAAGAGGTATGTCTCAGATTTTTGTGGTCTGCAAGATCTGATGGTGAACGGAAGGTTACAGAGCATTTCTCACAACTGTACGAACGCTTTGGTCTCTTGGAAACCCTGTTCAATTCTACATCATTCTCTGGATTATTTAATGGTTCTTCTTCAGCGCCCGAATTTGAATTCAGATGTTTTTCTTCAGTGTGTTTCCTTAATTCTGCATAGGTTGGAAATATTTCACTGCAGAATTCACATGGCAACTGATCATTGTCAATGTCACTTTCCCCCACCTTCCTTGATACTTGTTTATTTTTCCCTACTTCCTCTTCAGCTTCAACATCACTTGTCACACCTTCTGCATTTGCAGGTGTTCTGACATGTCCCCTTTCACTGTGCTCCTGTAATTCTCTCTTACTTTTGAATACCTGGAGACAATCTTTACAAGCATAATATTCTGGGTGGCACTTTGTAAAATGTTCCATTACTTTGTATGCACTGGAGTAAGTCTTGGCACATATTCGACATGTGTCTGGAGCATTCAAGGCTCTTGGATGTAAGCTCTGTACATGCTGAACAAGTTCTTCAGTTGATGGAATGTATTTGAAACAAACACCACATGTAAGGGGGATTGCAGCCCTGTGTTGTGCTGATGTAAGGTGATTCCATAATCTCACTTTATTTACACAGACTTCGCCACACAGATAGCACGTGGGAGGATATTTAACGGAAGCATGTTGTTTATGGTGCCTACTGAGATCGGATTTCGACCTCATTGTTCTTGAGCAGCTGGTAACAGGGCAGCAGAAGTTTGGGTGACCGCTGTGATTTTCTTTGATATGTGCAAAGAGATCAATTTTGGATGTGAAGGAGACATCAGGACATAGTTCACAGTGCTGTGGAACATGAGCTATTTTCTGGTGGTCCTTCATTCGTGATGGGGTAGAGAAAACTTTAGAGCATAGACCGCAAGTTCGATCCTGTGTGGAAGCAGAAGAACCTGATCTAATGTTTGAAATTTTCAGTGGTTTAGGTTTCACTGCACGCAAGCAATGCTGCTGGTGTTGCTTGAGAAGGTGGAATTTCCAGAATCGTTTTGAGCAATTATGGCATGGATAGAGTGTTGGGATTTTCACAGTTTTCCCAGGTGTGAAACATAGACTAGATGAAGATAGTCTGCTGGCAGGGTTTGGATTCTTGGGATAATGTTTTGTGGAGATATGATTTTCTAGGTGAGTTTTGCTTGCTGAAATTCTTTTGCATATCTGACATGTCAGTTCTGGGTGATTGTCATGAACTCTCTTGACATGCTTCCATAGACCTGCTGTTCTACCATAAAATTTTGAACACAGGTCACATGGATGAAGAGAGTGAATTTTGCGACGATGCTCTGCCAATTGTGCTACAGAATGAAATATCACCTCAGGACAGACATCACAGAAGAGCACTGGCTGAGGTTTGAGAGCTGAAGTTTTATTTGCTGGTGACAAACCTGAAATTTTATCAAGTTTTGAAATGGTACTTGATTGAGATGACACTGATTTGCCTATAGGTTTTGTAACAGTCTTCACTGCTGGTACAAATTTCTTGGCTGTTGATACTGATGGAGTACTGGGTGCACTGAAGAAAATGTCATGGTTACTGTTTTCAGGAATGCTGGTAGGCAAGGAGCATGGTTTTTTAGGAAGTGGGACTGGAGGGACATCATTATGGTCTATCACATGTATTCTGCGATGTCTTGAAAGCTTTGACCTGTTAGAATATGGACGACCACAAATGTCACAACAAAAGTCTCCACCAGTTAATGGCATGTGTGTTGAACGGACATGGCCCTGAAGGTCTGGAACAGTACAAAATATCTTAAGACATACACCACATGTCAGTGGCACACAATCTGGGTGTACACCCATCAAGTGCTTCCAGAAATCAACACGTGTACCCCAAAGCTTCCCACAGATTTCACACACATTTGGTGTTGCTCCCTGTAGCCGGTGATGACTTTTGCAATGTTCTTGTTTTAATGTACGTGTAGGAAACACTTTTCCACATCCTTCTTTGTCACATGTTAAAGCAGAGTCACCATTATGAGCCCGAAAAACGTGCCTCCATCTCTCAGATTTGCTTCTGTGTGAACTTCCACACAATTCACAAACAAAATAAAGTTGATACGAATCCCTCAAACTGCTCAGAACATCTACATCTGAGTTGACATTCACTTTATGAGCACCTTTCTTATGCTTCACCAGCCCATCCTCTGTTGGGAACGACTTATAACATAACTCACAGCCAAAGGAAGAGGTTTCTTCAGTGATTCTTGCACTTGCATATTCACTGTTGCCAAGGTCTGCAACAACCTCCTGTTCTAAGACCGGTGTACGCTCATTCACTGATTTTTCATCACGATTCTCGAATTTATAAAAACCAGTGTTTGGTGTAACAAGCATTTCAGGATCATAAACTCCTCCAGTACCATTGTCAAGGTTATGAACAGACACGTGTCTTAGCAACTTCTTTCGACAATCATGCTGTCGACCGCACATTTGACAACAGTACCGGCGCTGATCTACTGAATTATCAGGAGGATGGGAAGTTTTCCAGTGTTGGTAAAGCTGAGTGTTATTCTCACAGATCTTTAGACAAATGCCACAGGCATAAGCTGCACATTCCTTGTGTGTGTATCGCAGGTGGAGCCACAGACTAGCACGATCTCCAAATTCCCTGGTACATACCTCACACAAAAAACCAGTCTGTGCTGCACACATTTTCTCCACTGGCAATGTATCATCTTCACTATCATCTACCTCTATTACCTCTTCTTCCATAGTGTTCTGGTTGCCAGACATCCGACTAACACCAATTTTTTGTTGCCCATCAAGTTTCTTGGACATGGAATGGTTACTCCCGGTAGGGACAAAAGTGCATATTTCCTGCTTCTTCTGAGGCGTTCGTTGATACCCTGAAATATCCACGACTTCTGAAGGATCTATACCATGACAGGCATTAAAATGTCGGCTAAGAGACGTACGCAGGGAGAAATCTTTCTCACAGAGAAGACATGTGTATGGTTTTGTGTTACTGCCATGTCCAATTTTTGTTCCCTCTGCAACATCATGGGTGTCTTTATGGTCTTGGAGCTCTGATGGTGTATGGAAAACTTGCAAACAATTATTACAGGTATAAATGTTCAGAGCCGCCCGATCAGAGTCCTCATTATCTTCCTCATTCCTTGCTATCTTTCGTGGTTTTGAATTCTTACGCCGGCTGCCACTGTTACTTCCCATCTCAGTTGATAAACCTACTCGTTTTTTAATCTTTACATCATCAGTACTGTCATCCAATGATGGGCTTCTTTTCATTGATCTGATTTCAGTACATTCCCGATTTTGTAACAGTGTTTGTTTTAATAAACTTGTCTCATTACTGGCTCCTCGAATTGCCTTGAAATCCATCTTTCTTAAAGTTTCTGAGCCTTTTCCAGACTTCTTTCCAATCTTGAAGCTTTTTGTAAATTCAGATTTCTTGCCAACATATGTGTTTAAACCCTGACTAGTGATGTCTGAGGACACTCTTGAGTGAAAAAGAGAATGCCTTTCCAATTCTCCTCCTGTTTTGAAAACCTTAAGACATTTCACACATGTATGCAGAGCTCCTGGGTTGTTTAGTGATGACTTGCTGGTTATACTCTGAGTACTCTTAAAGTTGCCTGTTGATTTCTGGAAGCTGTCTGCATTCGCTGAGTATGAATTTCTGTTATCAACTGAATGCTGTGTTGTCAATGATGTGCTGTGTTTCAAAGAATCAGTAACAGATGCTGAAGTGTTGTCAATGACACCTACCTCACCATCATTTATGTCAACAATCTCTCCTTCCTCCAAGCCATGCTTTGTCCTCTTATGGTCTTCAAGGTTGTGGCAAGTAGAAAATACTTTTGAACATATGGGGCATGTTACAAGAGGATTGCCACGATGACATACACTGACATGTCCCCAACGATGCTTCGCAGTTGAATATGACTTGTTACAGAGATCACAATGGTAAGGACGATAGTAACCACTCCTCCAATTAAGACCCAGTGATTTGTCCACAGGTCTGCTGTTCTGATGACATGGTTGATTGGAATGATCTTCTGTAACAGCTTCCTTCATATGGCTCTTGTCATGAAGTGTTGGATGCCCGTTACAGGTGTATGCATTACAAATACTGCAGGTACGAGGCATTTCCTGTTCAGACAGTTCTTCTTCCCCTACGCCACCACCGTACCTGTAACACGAGGATACTATACAGTAAGCATATCACCAACTGAATTTCATTTCAAAACATGTACGTGCTCTTTTTAATGTTGTATGTTCTGTGCATTGTATGAAAATTAATTTGTACCAACTTTACATGCACAAAATATGTTCATCAGATGTTAACAAATTTCCAACATGTTTCGGCACAATACAGATGCCATGATCACAGAGTCCTCTCAGCAGTCATCACAGCAACCTCAGAGTGGTCTGTTGCGTGGTAAGTGGGTAAAAACACAGCCTTACACTTTCACACACATTAAAATTCTGTTAAAACACAAGAACATCCCAAACACAAATTTTCAAACGCTAGGGGGAACATTCCACAGAGTGCCGTGGACTGAGGGAGGGGGCTCTGCAGTCCTCACTGGAAGTTAGTGATAATCCAGGTACACCTCAAAGCCCAAATATGGGTTGACTCCTAGTAATGTCTTATGTGTGCTCTCGATGTTGAGTAGAAGGCACTGCAACATTTCCATTTCACATAGCACCTTGTTTAATAAAACTTATTTAAGTTGGCATTGCCTTCTATTGTTCCAATTTCTACTCAACATCGAGAGCACATATATAACAGCACCAAGCCTCAACACGTATTTGGGCTTCAAAGTTTTTCTGGATGATCACTAATGTCTAGTGAGGATTATAGAGCCCCCACCCACAGTGTATATGGTGCTCAATGGAACATCATCCTAGTGTTTTAAAATTTGTGTTTTGGACATTTATGTTCTTGAACTGAATTTTTATATGCATGCAAGTATGTGAATGTGTTTTTACTCACTTATCATGCAACAGACCACTCTGAGGGTGCTATGAAGCCTGCTGAGAAGAATCCCGATCATGGCACCTTTGATGTGCTGAAACATGTTGGAGATTTGTTAACATCTAATGAACATATTTTGCACATGTAAAGTTTGTTACACAAATTAAATTAATGTATGTACTCTCCTGGGTAAAGCCAAGTAAGTCCAATTTAATTCAAATGAGCAATTGAAATTCTCATGCTGTATCTCAGAAAACAATCATTTGTCTTCCCTTTAAGGAACCATAATTAAACACAAAATTTAATACAAGTGTCACTGAAACCCATCATAAATAATCCAGCTTCATGGACGCAAAAGTTGCTCAACTTGGCACAAAATTTCCTTCTTCTAATGGAAATTTAACCTCCAGCACTGCATTCACAAAAGCCTGCCATCAAGTCCCTATCCTAATCCACATGTCTCCAATCCACACCATACCACCCTATCTCAGAAGATCCATTTTTGACCTAGTTTTCTTCCTTAGAAGGGAAATGAGTAAGTTTATGAAATCATTATGCCATCAATATGTTTATGTGTGCGAGTAATCAATTTCTGTACCAGAAGATCAATTTTCACTAAATTTGGTACTGACATATGCCAGTTCATACAGGCAACTATAACAAACACGGCAATTGCACAAAATTCTGAAATAGGAAATAAGTTTTGTGAGTTCTGCTTGGGAAAACCTAAGTAACTACCTTTGCTAGGATATAAAAAAGTTTGGTATTTTCTTCTGAAGGGAAAACATGGGAAAAAAGAGTTAAATTACAACACAGACAAACCTCTAAAGTATAACCTGCAATTCAGCTTCACAACTTGACAAGAATTTCCTTTAACTGCTGGATTTATACAAAAAAATTTAATTCAATGTCAGATGTTTCACCATTCATGGTTACACAAATTAATGTGTCTTTACCTTCCAGACTTAATGGCACCCTTCTTTCTGCCACCGGTATTGTCCGACACCTCACTGTCCTGAAGAAGAAATCAAGATGAATTCTCATTAGAAATCACAGTCAAAAGAAATCTAAATAAGAAAAATAACAGACGAACATAGAAATGAAGAATATTAGTACATCTGAAGCTGTAGTGGGATACCATAACAATATAAAACAGGGGCATCAACCACAAGCTCAGTAATAGCAGACAGTACTGGATGTTATGTATTCCCAGTCTTGGGGAAGGAACACAGATACAAGCAACACAAGTAAGACTTTGAAAGTGTATGTACAACAGTAAGAGAAATAAATAAAATAGGTATTAAAAAGATTAAATAAGGATTCAGGTCTTCTGGGATGTCTTTGGGCAACTGGTTCCCAATATTTTGAATGATCGCAGTTCTGCAGCTTATCATTTATTGCAAGATTTGAGGCTCTTACAACAGTTTTGTTGAGGATTTGGGTCTTCTTGTATGTGACGCTGTGTCATTGGGTTGAGTGGTTCCCACCATTCTGAAGGACAACAGTGCCTTAAGATTTTCAGGAACAACTCATCTAACAACACAGTGTTACATCCCACACAGTGTGACCCAAACTTCAAATGTTAAAATAAATGATTAGTTGCAAAATATGCAGAGGATCAGATGGCAATAGGGATGGTGTTCACATTGGGACAATTTGGAGTAAACAGTAAGAAAATAACAAATTTATGGAATGACTATAATTCATATAGAAATTAACTATGATGCAAATGAAAATATTGTAGGTACAGGCACGTCACAGGGCATCAATTTCAATAATGAATATATGCACATATTTTATAATAAATGTTAATTCTGATTTTAACAAGTGAACCACCTACTGTTAATGTAAGATTACTTTTATCATTGTACAAATATTGGTAGGATGAATCCTCTGATGATGGCCATGAATGGCCAAATCAAGTATGAAGACATGTAAAACATGTTGCACTGTTTGGTGTTTCATTAAATTAGTGAACAGATAGCGAAGACCATTCATTTATTTACTTAATCATTCCTGTTCCATCAGTGGTGCTAAGAAATTACTGAATGGGAAATATGGTGACAGTAATCACCAGTACTATGGTGAATATAATTATGTTACTTAAACATAAAAAATTTCTTCAGCCATTATAAAAATTACCACCTGCTACAAACGTAAACATAACTTTCCAATGCAAAGGCATCAGAATGTACAGTAACTGGAATAGCAAACACAAAGGGAGGAGTGTTTACACAAAAGATCTTCCAAATCATCACCACCATCACCACCACCACCAACTCTACCACTGTCATTGGCTGTGGTGGTGGTGTTGATGTAATCACAAACTGCACATTTTTATAAGACCAAGACTGTATACATATTTATGAAACAGAACCCAAATATGTAACACAAATAACTCACTCTGCCAAAAACATGTCTCTGATTTAACAATATTTTAACTTAACTACGTGAATATCGAGGTGAATGCTGGCATGAAACCTACATTCATAAAGCTAAGTGTAAATCTTCCTGACAGTGTTGTGACATTCAGTGAGGAGATCCAAAAACGTACCTTAGCTGCAAACAGGTGTTTCCATGGCTTAAGAAAGCATCTGAGGTCCCAACTGACATCAAAAAACACTAAAATATTGATGTATAAAGTACTTATTAAACCTGTACTTACATATGCTTCTGAAACATGGACTTTATCTAAAACAAATGAGCGGCAGCTAAGTCTTTTGAAAGAAAGGTGCTTCGATGTATTTTTGGAGCAAAACAAGAGAACGGGACATGGCAAAAAAGATACAACTATGAACTATACGAAATATTTAATGAGCCAAACATTGTTAACTATACCAAAGTTAAAAGACTAGCATAGGCAGAGCACTTTGTGCATATGAACAATGATAGGACTCTTAAGAAAATATTCAACACCAAACCAGATGGAGCAAGAAGTGTTGGAAGACCGAAACTGCGATGGGAGGAAGGTGTTGATCAAGATATGAGAATATTAGGGGTCAAGAATTGGAGGAAAGTTGCCCTCAACAGAGACGAATGGGCAAAGCTTCTTAAGAAGGCCAGGGCCCACCAGGGGCTGTTGAGCCAATGATGATGAAGTGTTGTGACAATACATTTTACTATTATCTTACATACTGTCCTTCACCTGGAGTTTTACCAATAAAACATTTCAGGAACTGGATCTGTTCCCATCAATGGCTGTAAGAGGAGGAGAAGTTCCTACTCAGTTGAGCCCATTAAAAAAGACCTGACTCTATGGAGACCCAGAAATGAGGGATGTCCAAAATAATAGACCTTTTTAATTAAAAATATTAGCACTATTTCACTTCAGAAATAAGACTACAGCAGAAATACAAGATGGAACAATATACAAAGTTGAAGAACACATGATTCGTAACATAATCATATGCCCAATTAAGCATTTTGCAGCTTGCTTGGAACTCAATCAATGGAATTTTAGAACTGTTGGCAAATTAATGATCTAGCATGAACATTACATTTGACTGAATCAAATTAAATTTCGGTCTGCACTTAAACAATATAACAATGTCATATGGAAATACAGCTGATTTACAAAACTGAAGTAATAAGCATTAAAATATACAGAAATGACAACCAAGCAAATCTGCTGAACAGGCAGATACTCACTGGCCCTATCAATAACCACAAAGAAGGCTTCCACACTTTTAACCTTTATAACTAACTATGTACAGCAGGACCCATCTTAGGAAGCCAGCAGTTAATTTGTGTTTTATTTGCACACAATCAAAAACACTGAGATAACAGTTAATGTGTTAATCAAGAACCCTCCCTCCACGTATCAGTCCTAAGATTCAGTAGGGTACAAAACAGTATTCCACTACACCATTTCACAACACAAATTAATCCTGTTCTCAAAGAATATTCCAAATAGATCAGTTTTTAATATCCTATAATATTTGCCTATAATTCCCAAGTTATTTTCTTCCATTATGTTTTCTGTCCAAATGCTACATGACCATCTTCCTTGACTTCAGCACTCTTAGTAATATTCAACGAACAGCAGCAGAAGTTACAAAGCTCTTCATTATGTACCTCTGTACTGCCAGTCTTTGGTCCGTGTTCTCAACCAACCTCAGTATTCAGTCATCCTTGTGGGTGATATAACATGTTTCATACTCCTAATAAGCAACTAATTCCATACAGTAGAATCCTTCCTCAGAAGCTACCAATTCCTCAGCTACTTGAGGAATTCTCTGCAGTTTATGGAACCCAAAGATTTATTAGTGTGTTCACAATAGCCCACCATGTGCAGCCATCCTGAGCCGTATGCACCCAGTTCACATCTTACCCTTGTATTTCATTAAAATATGTTGTAATGTTACCCTCTACCTTCTGCCTAGGCATTCCAAGCAGTCTCTTTCCTTCAGTTTTTCTCACCAAAACTCTACATTTTACCTCTGCCCCATGCAGACCATCACCCACCTGATCTTCCTTGACTTGATCAGCCTTGGCAATTAGTTCAAAACATGAAGCTCCTAGTTACGCAGCTTTTCCCACAACATCCTGTTACTTCCACCCTCTTATGTCTATCCATAAAAAATTATTGGTATAATTATAGTTCTGCATTTTCAGCCTTCATCTTTAATATAACAAAGTCAGCAACTATTTAAAAAATGTCAGTGCACAATTTAAGGGTCTTACAGCAGTGCTGATTGAGTTTTTTGGGATATGATGCTGTACACGTTTGTAAAAAGTTACCAGTGTTTCAGAGAGGCTTTGATTTTATCCTGAACCATAAAACAACATTCCTCTCAGTCTAAATATTATTGCCATCTAAGTCTGAAGGATTTACAAGTGTACCTCTCACATGGCTGGCATGCTTTGGAAATTTTTGCATTTTGCATGTGATTTTTGCAGTTATTAGTACTGTTAAGAAAGTGGTCTGCAAATACACCACTGAGTATTCAACTTAAGTGTTCCTAATTAATGCTATTTCACTTATTACATATATAATAACTGAACTTTAAAAATGTCAGATTTTTTACCTCAAAATTACATTCCTGTACGAAATGGATGACAAAATAATGGTGCAGTGTAGGTGTAAAAAAAGTCTGAGTTCAGACAGTTTAAATTAATTTTTTGTATGAGGATGAGGTTATACTGCAAGTACAATGAGATTTCATTATACCAATATCTGTTACAGTGAAACATTTTTACATATGAGTTATGGTACTTTAGCAGCATTTGAACATTATTTTCATTTCACTGTATTCTGTAACAAAATGTGCATATTTGTGCAAATATTCACAATGAAGTTCAGTACAAAATGTAACAGGCTGTGTAAAAGGTGACAGTGTACTTTCTACTGTTTCCAGACATCCATAAAACAGACAAAGTTTGTGGATGATTCAATGTGCAGCAAAAAAATGCTATAGAAGATTCAACAGTGCCGAGAGAAGAAAGTGAGGACATACACTTGTTCTGGGATTTCTTGCTGATGATGCTTATGTGAATGTGAATTATGAAAGGAAATCTCTTAATAAATCTACAGGGAACTATTGTGTGTCGCCTGCCAATAAACTACCTCAGTCAGAAAGAATCATCAGAATCATTTCACACAAAGATTGATGTAGATTAAAGAATATACCACAACAAAATTGAGAAAATACATATGGTCAGTGTACTGTCATATACTACAATCATCTACTTCACTTCGGGCATTTTAATGGGAAGGGTGGTGACAATACTTGTACTTTCACAATGTCAGAATTAACACACATTTAGTGTTTTCATGTATGACAGTAAATCACAGTTCACAAGGCAATCTTACAGCAGCGTGGACACTACCATTTTTATCATTTATGACATACATTCTGCAGTCCTTAACAATTATCTTGTGATATACATATGAGAATTCATTTTCAATACAGATGGTTTCTTGACATTAGGAACATCGTGTGGGATAACATCCAATATGCATTTTTAAAACCCTACAAATTTATTTATTTACTTGCATATTTAAACACTTCAAAATAAACTACACCTTTTGTTAGCATCACACAATTCCACACAGAGTAATTAAATGTGCAACAAAGGAATGCCTTCAAAATAAACGCAACAAAATGAAGACATAACCGCAGTCACTTATTGAGATATGACATCTCACAAGATTTACACTTCTGCAAAGTACTATTTTTTTATAGTTAATTATTCTTCTTTTATCCTGTACCCAGTTTTGAGCATATTCAGTAACTTTAAAAATTACTTTGCCAAGAAGCAGTGTGTTCCATCCAGACTTATCATACAGTTTTCTTGCATTACTCAAGGTAGTGGACAAGCAGTCACAACCCTGACAGAAGAAAGAAGTGAAAGGGTCACTTTCAAAAAAGAAATGAATTAAATTTGGTGAGTTGTGTGCTGTGACAACAACATATGTGGAAACATTATTTTGCAACATAATGAAAATGTGACAAATTTATGCATAACCTTACAAATAAGAAATATTGTATCATAAAATGTGATCCAACATATACATGTGTAAGTACAATATATGTAAATATATACCTTTGTCAAACACAGAAACAAACATGAGGTACACCACTCTAAAGTGCTGAGAACATTAGTGTGATGCAAGTATACTTGGATACATATCTGACATTTTGACATCATTCAGCTGCCATAGTTCAATTTAATTTTTAATGTAACCATCTTGTTAAGAAGGTTGGGGTGAAACTGCAAGAATAGATCCTTAAGGTACGTAGCTGTAGCATAATGAGGGACATAATTGTGCAAATGTACCATGGAAATATGCTGATCATTGTCTTCAAGCTTCACTTCTATAACTTCAGCATTATGCTTCACTTCTGCAACTTCATCATCTGATGGTGGGTGGGCCTCTGACTGCCCACTAGCAGGGGTCAGTGCTTCACTGTGTGCTGGTTCTGTCCCACAAGTCTGTTTTTCTTCAGGAACTGGCGCTGGAAGAGGAAACTGAAACACCAGTCAGCAAAGAGCTTGTTAAACTAAACTGGGGCCCAACTACTCTCCATTCCACATGATCTGTATTGCAGCATCACCTTATGTACAGACTGCATGATCTGTGCATGGATTTCAGTACAATAATTCCTATAATCAAGCAACTGATAATCTACCACTCCTGCCAGCTCAGCACTTGAGGAAAGCAGTCCCCAAGACCAGAAGTTCCACTGTCCGTAACGTCTGGTGTGAGTACTAATTTCACGGATTTGTCTTGGGTTATCTGAACCTTAATGAGACCAACAACCCATTGTAATGGCTTCAACAGATCTGAAGATGAGTAAATAAAGTAATTCTGGAAAGAGGAAGCACATACCTTTAACGATTCCTAAGAAACTTGAAAGAATTAGGAGACTTCAAAGTGGCAAAAGCTGAAGAGAGGTTATGGCTTCATGCAACATTTGGTTGTCTAGCATCTATGATACAAAGACACAAACGATGAAGTACAACTGTTTATGGCATCAAGTGAAAGTGTGAAGGACCTTTTCAAGTGACATACCTTGAAAGAGCCTAAATTAGTGCAACTGGACAAAGAGTTTTACTAGAGGTGTACAGTGGTACATTCCAAAGGAAAACTGGTGTCTGCTCCTATGATAATTGAAGCTGAATCTTTTTATGATTAAATAAAAAAAAGTGGTGAATGTACATTCTCTGAAGGCAGTCACAAAAAACTGTCTGTAAAAACTTAGGTCAGTACAGGTACTGTACGACAGCCTAGAATATTTGCTAATTTGGCACCTGTCCGGTCTTGTGGGTGCAAAATTAAAGGAATACTACCACGTGTAAATGATATGCATGCTTCTTTCATTTTCATTATTTTTTTCATTTATTAAAATTTTAAAACCATGCATTATCATATACACAGATACTT
>JGI24700J35501_10930621_pt1 | contig 16935 bp, 17 predicted proteins | sample TergutTh196P1_FD_35501 | JGI IMG/M metagenome (IMG submission 35501)
ATATATATATATATATATATATATATATTAAATGGTGATGTGTGAGGGGTGTCTACTAGGTCTTAATGTTCTGAGACATTGGTCGAGACAGACATTTTTGAACCGAAGTGGCTATACGTAACGAGAATGTGGCCTATAAGAAAGTAATAGTGTGCCGTAAGGCCTCGAAACTGAGGCAACTGGGAAAAATTTTGTACATGGTTGAGATGAAACTGGGGAGAATACATTTATGAACAAACGGGACTGTGCAGTAGTTACAGTGGGCCATGGACTACATGAAACACGGTGTGAGCATGCGCAGCTCATCGTATTTCTTGACTCAATTACGTATCATCATAATCATCAATGCCGTGTACTGTCGATGACTTCTGCAGCACGCGGTATTGAGCCCGATTAAACAGCATGCGGGTGGCCCAGTTTTCAACCACCCGGTTTTGAAGTCTTAACAACAGAGTGCAAACCAAAATGAAAAACACGTCGGCACCGACTGTCGAGCCTCTCCGAATTATACCTAGCACTGCTAGGTGCTGAGGAGGCTCTAGTACTGACAACGCCGGTACGTCACTTTCAGAGGCTCGCATTTCGTGCAGAACGTCGTGCGTACAAAAGGTACACAATTGTTTTAAGCGTTACCAGCCATAGCCGCGGGTTGTGCTACAAAGCGAAACATCTGCTTGCAAACTGGTGGCTTAAACATTACGGGCTGGTGGAGGCCGCGCACCCCACTCACAACCCCAGTCACGTTAGCTCAGTACACGACGCGATGCATGCTCGCTCACACAAGGGAGTCAAATGCAGCATTCATTGTCATCTCTTGCCAAAGGAGTCACGTTCGTGTTTTTTGCATTCACAAATGAATCGCTGTGCTGGTGATAATGATGAGCGCTGCCCCATACGCCTCAGTTATTAAACACAGCAGAACCACACATGCAGATTAAAATCTCACCACACAACACAGCGTTAGTTCCCAGCAGACTTCAGTGTTCACCAGCACCGCTATAAGAATCGCAGATACCCCACGTTAAACGTATTAATACCTAATGACGAATAATACTGCAGAACATTCGAATGAACCGACGCACCAACGTCTAATGAACACAACAAAGGCAACAGGGACGCGATGAGATCTCATGAGCAGCTGGTATGAGCTGCATTGAGCATGTTGCACGGGTGAGGGAGACAGGACGTACATAGAGGGTTTTGGTGGGAAAACTTGAGGGAAAGAGACCGCTTAGAACACCTGGGCGTATATGGGTGCATAATATAAACATGGATCTTCCAAGAAAGAGTATGGCATGCGTGAACTGGATTGATCTGGCTCAGAACAGGGACAGGTGGCGGGCCCTTGACAACAAAGGTAATGCACCTTTGGATTCCATTACATGCGGAGAATTTCTTGACAAGCTGAGGACCTGTTAGCTCCTCAAGGAGGACTGTGCTACTTGGAGTTAGTTAGATGTAACCTGCAAACAGTACATCAGTACTGTCCTGTAAGATGTGACTCACCTTGCCACATCATTCTTGCTGACTTATCCCTTACACCGGACACATATTCCACTTTCTCTTTCACGCACACTGATAAAAACAAAGCATGCTAAACACGCTGCAACATACTTAAGGCATCCGCCGTCCCCACGCACTGGCGACAGGCAACTGTCATTGTCATCACGCAAACCATCAAACACCTAACACCTAACGCTCCCTGCCCACGACTAACTCGCTACTGGCGACCTGCGTACTGAACACATGAATCAGTCTCTGAGGTGAGCCGTGACATGCGCAGTGGACGGTTTATGAAGTCGCGGACTGGTGGTGGGGGTTACAATGATCTGTGGTGGAAACATTCCTGAAGGTTGGATGTAGGTACAGTAATACTTCAACGCTCTTTTGCGTATGAAACAAGTTTCATTACATAATGTACAGTGAAAAGTTTATTAAGTCTAACACTTAGTTAAGTTGATTGGGAAAGTGACGGCGTGTAGTTTGGCATGTACGGGATCAATGTGCCAAAGAAACATGCTGTGGGTGCCTATGCATAATTCAGCACCACGCCGTGAGCACGAAAGGACGTATGGCTGATACATCCTTACAGAGAATGTTGGCTTTAATTGTAATATCGCTGACTTTCAGTCAAGAGGTCGGCGGTTCGAACGTCGACTCAGGCTATCCTGAAGTTTCTTGTAAGATCCCTGGCAACTAAAACTAAGACACGCTCGACTCCTTCCATATCCGTTGCGCCCATAGCCTAACCAACGGACACCACAAACCAAACATCACATGTTACGATTGTTAACTTTGGCACTAGCTGAAGGAGGATGTTTAGCGTCACGGGCTGGCCATCTTACCCCGAGCAAGAAAACAATACCCACTCGATACGCTTCGTGGGTTCCATAGCCAGTATGGACGCTGATTGGACAAATGGAACGTTATTGTCCACATGTTTGCATGTTGGTAGCACTGTTGTATCTCTAATTTTGCCTGTTCTTTTGTAATTTTTCTACAAAGATCTCTTACCATTTCCCCATGCATGACATCCGTCACAGAATGTTTTCGCCTCACACTGGCTATGAGAAAAAAAATGCAGTGCACGGGAGACTATAAAAGGAACACCTGTATCTTCCTGTGTAGACGCCTGGCTCATTATCAGTGTACTTCTTTATCACCAAAATTGGGGGTAAAAAATATTTTCTCTTCGTAATATTTTAGTTATAATAAATTACGTAATACCTGTCACCCACATTTGGATACAACATGAAGGCACCATGTTGCTTGCTTCAAAATGCCAGGAAACAACCTAGCAACACAGTCACATCTTCGAATACCTGAATCCTACACCCCAGAAACATGCTGAAATACCGAGAATTTAATTCAAATAAAAAAACGAAAATGCGCATTTAAACGTCGCATACCATATGCTTGTGGCAAGTTTCGTTTTTCCACAAGTGCTAGAGCGGTATTTAACAGGCGATTTATTGCTTCTACACATCCTAGTTCATGCAAAATTTATGTATTAAGGCAAGTCTGTGGGATGTAACATCGCGTCATGCAGCACGTCCTTTGTGACGTTTCAAGGTTAGGGAAGTACAGGAAGAAGGGATGCTTGGCCCTGAAGATGAAGGCATCACGATTCTTTGAAACATCACAGACTGCTCACCCCATGACAAAGTGTCACATCCCAAAAGACCTGACTCTTCAGCAGCAATGTTGCAAGAACCAGTAATCTCACAAATGAAAGTCTGCTTAATTCTGGGGCTGTATTTATGCATGAGCTTTGTGGAACTACAAAGCAGTGAAACAGCATTGGTTTTTCAGTGCCTTCCGATCTTGCCCTGCCAACCAGGGATTCAACCAAGTCGAACATTTATCACCATGACGGGACTCATGATTTTGTAACTGGTATTACGCTCGAATGAGACTAACAAATTTAGAGTAATTTCTCTTTTATTTCCTGCAGTATAAGAACTGAGTAGCGTACTTACGGAATTTCCCATCAGCCATGATACCACACAAGTTCCTGTCTATCCAACATTTGCTAATACCAAAATGGTGTTTAGGGAAGTTTCTGAGAACTGAAATTACACCCCACTGTCATTGTTACATGCATGATCAGCATGCTATCTCAGGGACTGGAAAGTTCATATATACAAATAAACCTGCAACATCCAAAGCACACAGCACAACACAATTTGAAATACACTCTAAATTAGTACTGACCTTTTCAGTGTCAGTAACAAAGGATGCTGAGAAAAAACAACTGAAAGACAATAACATTAAGTGAAATAAAAAAAAAACATACACTTGTTCCAAACACTCTAAAGACAGGCTACCATAGAATGAAGTCCTAAATTTGGGGTTTTCTGAATGTAATTACATCCAGGTCTTACTGTGAATCTATTGCAAGGTTAACATTTTAAAAGCAGGAGCTCTTAGTGGGGTTCATGGTATGATACTGACACCACCGCTACAACACAGTTATGGAGATGGGTGAAGTCAAGGGCATTTCCACCTCTGCAAAAAAACAACATGCACATTTCAAATTTCCATGGAGATAATTTATTACTGAACACAATCATCTCAGGATAGGGCGCACACAAAATAAAAGCAAAATATTCAATGTAATTTATTACACGATTAGACAAATGATCAACTGAAGGGAGACACAACTCTGGGAGCAAAAATATTAATACATTATAATACTGAGGACACTGCATAATTTGTTGGAAAACAGGCAATACTGATTAAATGGTTACACTATTTTGGCACAGTCTGTAGTATAATGCTTACTATAAACAATGAAGGGAAGCCTACATGGCAGCATAAGATCATAAAACAAACAAAAAATAAAAATGCTGGCCTAAGCGCAATGTCCTCATAACAATAAAAATATATAAATAAAAATAAATACAAAACACATGCTAAATTCTAGCACAGTTAAATACTTTTATCTTATCTGGTTTAATCTCATGGACAACAAAAGCGGACAGACATCATTCTAACTCAGGCTCTGTGCATTCGTGAGAATCAAGAAGAAATCAAGCTTTGATCATGTTTTGCTGCTATCCACAGTAACAACATTTTGATGTAGCACGCAGTTACATTACTGGCAACAGTAGCCATGTTGCCAACAGCACCCACTTACTCTACTGGTACCAGCAGTCCTGTTGTCAATAGTGCACACTTACTCTATTGGTAGTAGTAGTCCTGGTGTTAATAGCAAGCATTTAATACATTGGCAGCAGCAGTCCTGTTGTCAATAGTGCACAATTACTCTATTGGTAGTAGTAGTAATCCTGTTGCCAATAGCAAGGACTGACTCTATGGCAGCAGCAAACCTGTTGTCAACAGCATGGACTCTATTGGCAACAGCAGTCCTGTTGTCAATGACACAGATGTTTGCTTGTTACTCCAGTATTATTGATCATCCCTACATCTTGATAAATGCATAATTCAGTTTTATAAATAATTTAACATTTCTCAATAACGTATATACTACATCATAAATCCTACCAATTTCAAACAATGAATTCAAAATCTTAATTGCACTAATAACTTAGGAAGTTTTCGCCTTTGCCAGATCTAATAATTGCTGGGCAAAAGTCTCAAGCCCAATGTTTTCCCACATTGTCATGAGAACCAGCCTTCAGAGGGATTTGAGACCTTTGCTGTAATCTTATCTTACTGTGAAAATCAATACTTAATTACTGCTGGGCTTGTGAAATAAAAAATATGTTCGTGCCTCTCGAACCCATCTTTGGTAAAATGCTATACATCCATATAAAACAATTATAACAGAGTGTAATAAAAAGCCCTCACTAAAACACTTCCATGTCCCATGACAATATTTCCATTCCTTCTTCATGCTCTGGTGAGAGCAAAATACTACAAATTTTCATAATACTTGAATAGTGCTTTAAGTACATCAACATCAAACTAGATTCCCAGGAAATATACAATGCATTCTCTTGGAGAAATTATGTGTTAGGTCCATAAATTTAAAGGTACAACATGTCAACTTTTCAAACCACTTTAAATTTAAAACTTTTTTTTTTAAATACTGATCTGATGTTGCACTCACTTGCCCTTCAACCAATACAGAGAAGTTATCAGCACTGCACTCATTTGTTGTTATTCCAGGCACAGATTATTGTTAAACATCTACTAGTAATCAAATTGAAACACGTGTTCATTAGACCATCACATTATTCAAAAGTTTGTTCCCTAATACAGTAACACATGAACAACACAGTAATTTTATGGGGGGAAAGAAAAAAAATATATATATACTAAATGCATTTTAAATATAATTTAAACTCTACAAATATAAATAAATACAAGTTTTATTGTACTATCTCAAATGACTAAGGAAATAATGTTGTAGGCTTTGCATGGACCAGACATATTGGGACATGATGCAACTAACTGTACAACAAAAAGAACATGCAGCCCAACTGCTGTGATGCAAGGGCATTATGTAAGTTAGTTTTTGTCAACTGATTTTCAGTAATCTCCTTATCATTCAAAGACTGCCTCTGCAACTGTGAAAATTAATTAATACACACAAGTCAGTAGTGCATGCATGTTTCAGTCTGCAAAACACAGACATCACACAACATTCACATATCAGATTATTTAATCAGCTGAAAAAAACTAAATGCTAATGATGTTTCAGAACTCAATGTGCGATGACAACAGATACTGATGACTAGTTTTTGTCATTTGCTTAAAAAAGACCAACAAGATGCATTTTTCTTTCTTTATTTATTTGACAGTTCTATCCTCTACATGTTTTGAACAGAATAACTATTTATCATCAGGAGGCATTTACTGTATATGAAGCATATGTTATTTCCCATATGGTCCATCTTCAGGGGTCAGGGGTCAAGCATAACATCCCAGAAAATCAAAGGCCTCTACTATGGAAAACCTTTGGTGAGAGCTTTGCTTGGGTCAAAGAAATCCATAGCACTACCTTAACTTCCTTCGCCATGTTGAAGTTCTTCAACATGGCGGAGGAAGTTAAAGTAGTGCTACGGAGAAGTGAATCTTGTGGTTTTGGATTTTCACTACTGGGAACACTGGATTACCACCTGTAATTATATATGATATGATATACTTAACTGCAATTGGGTTGAAAGCCGGTGGCAGTAGTACATATTTACACACAAACAATACATAGAACATAACCAAAAAATACATAGAACAACACATTATCGACACAAAACAATACATAGAACAACACAATTCACTAATTAGGAAAAATGCGGACCGTGCCCCGTCTTTGCAATGTATACCCTGGCATTTGCCTTACAACTGAGGAAAAAGCACGGAAAAACCTCAGTCAGGGTAGGCAGAGAATGCCAGTTGGCACGATGAAAACAGTTTATACAGAACAGAGTAAAGAATATACAGAACAGAGTAAGAATATACAAACATAACAATAAGAATACATGAATTTATGACATCATAGAGAATTCTCCAGCAGCTGAAAGTGGAGAGGAAAGTGCACATCCCCAGAGTTGTTGCTATGGAATTCTTTGACCCAAGCAAAAATGTCACCAGAGGTTTTTCATAGTAGAGGCCTTTGATCATCTGGGACATTATGCTTGAACCCTGACCCCTGAAGATGGACCACATGGTACATACCATATGCTACATATACAGTAAATGCCTCCTGATGATGAATATTTAGGCTAGTTGAACTATGTAAACAATAGAACTGTCAGATAAATTAAGAAAGAAAAGTGCATCTCGTTGGTCTTTATTAAGCAAGCATATCATGATGCACGGTCCAGAGAATATGAAATTAGTTTTTGTCACTTTGCGATGAACACATAAAAGTTTTCACACTGACATACAGAAGTTAATGGAGTGAGCAAGGACGGCTAAGAGGTCTGGTTGCAGCACTAAGCGGATCAACAAAGCAATCTGAAAATGCAGCTGGCTGTGTAACATAGTCGGCAAGATGATGATGCACAAATGAATGCATGAAGTTACAGTTTGCACGTAACACAGCAGAACGTTCACTGCAGTTCCATTCTGTTAGATGGTGGGAGGAGCAGACTGCAGGAGGACTGCCACGTTGCTAATCCAGTGGGATCATGCTTGGGCTTCGAGCATCCGTTTGTTAGCATCTGAGAACAGGAGCTGCATCTGGCCGGACACATCGCCACCAAACACGTTGACAGAGATATGTTGGCATTGTGTTAGTCTTCAATGTTTCAGCACTGACAAGGAAAGGCCTGCTTCTATTCTAAAACACATAGCTACAAATAGTTATAGACTAAGATTGCTTACTATTTTTTGTTTAAAAAAAAAAGGACATGAAAATAGTTTTTATAACACTTCCATCACACACAGTGTACTGTAGTACAGTCTGTAACTCATAGTTAATGTAATGGTCTGGTTTCATCGGAAATTGAAACAAAAACACAAGTTGTCGGAGAATTCCGAAGAAATCAACCAAATGTTTAATCAGGTCACCATCAGTAGCCTAACAAACAAGTGATTATTCCTGCCTTCTGTTCAGTATTAATCACTCAGCTTTGTGAAATTCTCATCACAAATAATATTAATAAAGGTGTTTAAATTTATATATATATATTATTGTATATATATATATATATATATATGTTTCTTGTGTTAAAGCTAACAAGTTGTTTTTTCTTCAGCTTGCTGGTTTCAAAAGCATTCACATATAGCCCAACTTATATGTCAGACACATCTTTGACTAATTACACCGGCTCCTGCAACAGTAACCAACGCTGTCCAAGTCGCTGTGTGACGAATGTCACCGACTGACACCAAACATGACAAAGAATAGGCCAGAAAACTTCCCTCAAGTCATGAGAAAATGAGTTGAATCAGTTCCAAGTGTGTAATATACATGCAGTACAATGAACATATGTAGTCATTGGTTGTGATCATGTAACAGGAAATTTGACTCCCAATGTTATTTCACATCACTATGTGATAAGTCACTATGACTAATAACATTATGCATGAAGATGCATTTGTCACTAATGACTAGATTTTGACAGTCAGCACTGTGTGGTAATCATATAATGCTGGGAAGTATCCCTAGTTCATATGTGTGTGTGTGTGTGTGTGTGTGTGTGTGTGTATGTATGTATGTATGTATGTATATTTGCAGATTTAATTCAGTATCCATTTCTGGTGTAAATCCAAAAGCTGGGACCAATGTTGTATATGAGAGAAGTTTGCTTGTACATGATACAATTACATACTTCTCTATCTATCTATCTTCTATTTAAAATGTAATTACACTTTTTAAAATGTTAAGTTTGTACACACATCTAAAAAGTCGCGTTCATTTGCACATTTACAATAATGTATTTTATCATATATCTATGTGGATGATGTTGCTTTCACCTCCTTCGAACACGTTAAGGTTATACTTCATGTATGGTATTCTGAAAACACAGCTAAATAATATGATGCGCATTGTATCAACAACTGCGACAACAATTGAAACAACAATGACAACAACAAACACCCGTAAATATCTCCAGACTAACACAACAAACACACATTTTTACAACAAAAGGGAGGACAAATTTTATGTAACATTACGTACATCATATTTTGTTATCGCTCCACATTACGAGCGACAGTAGGCCTCGGCAAATATTCTTGCCACGCAAAAATGGAAGCTTAGAACCGTGCATGATACATAATAACAATCTCATTCTCTCTCTCTCTCTCTCTCTCACACACACACACACACACACACATTCATACTTTTTTTTTGTTACATCGTCAGTGTGCTCGATGGTTTGTCCAAATGGGCACCAAATTCACTTTACACTATGCGACACATTCTGCCCCTTTCATTAACATCGTATACAGCTTCATACAATACGTTAATTACATAATGGACAATATTCTAGTAGCATACTTTACAACAGATTCTGAGATATCACTGTGCATTCAGTGATCTGACCAGACATTTAATCTCATTAAGTACGCAATTGTACTACGACAATTTTGTTTTTGGCCGGCTGGCCAGTCGAAATACTGACCACAATACTACCATGAATTAAGTTGCTCAACTCAATTCAGTGTCCTTGGGAGATGCATCAACAGAAATATCATTATTCAAAAAACAGTTTCTTTATAACAGATGTCTTATGCAGAGAACTCCTTAACTGTTTATAAATTATGGTTATACATACATTTACTGTTCATCTAACTGGTTTACATATATATAAAATGCTTACAATGACTGCACTAAATCTGACATAAACACTGCAGTACACACTCAAGGGTTAGACATGGGTTTTTGGCTTTAGAGGAAACTGTTGTGACGCAACAACATTCTATGCTACAGTTAGTTCTAACCTAGGGTATTAGGCAGCCATTGTATTTACAGGCATTAGGCAGCCATGTTGTCATGGTGACATTACTGTTGCACATGTAGGCAGCCATCTCACTTCAGCAGCTGTGCGCTTGTTGCCATGGCAATTAACAGTTAGGCAGTAGTCATGGGAACATGCCACCACTACTGTGAGAGCTAGTGACTGGTGAAGTTAGGACCAAATGACTGCACTAGCACTTGGCTCCTTTAGGCTGTGGTTTTATCTGCCTGATACCGTCCTGGGTTGTAGTCAGGATTTACAAATGAAAAGCCCTTGAATTCTTCTTGGTTTATAGCACGAACGACATCTGCATTAACAGGTGTTAGCACTGGTTCTTCTTTTGTAAATTCAGCATCGAAGTTCATCGCATCCTTTTTACTTTTCTATAATGACCAAAAGAAATGTATAATGTTGAAAAGCATTACTTCCTTTAATATTTCTAAACCATGCAGAAAAGAGAATTATACTGCACACTGGCCATGCACTGCCACACACTACAGATTCACAATGTGTTACTACACATCTCTGTCCCAAGTCACAATATGGCCACTAGCCCTGACATACTGCAAGACTTAAGTGCCTATCACCAGATTAAAGAGAAAGTTAACAATCATACACAGTGCTTGCTGCACAAGATGTTTTTAAACGGACCAGAGAAAAACAAATTTTTTGAGCACAAAACTCAGTATAATGAAAATATGAAAATTAGGTTCATTTATGAGTTCCAGTCTTGTATTTCGAACGCAATGAGTCGTTTCACAATATTTCAATTATAAAGCTCACAATTGTATACTGTCAGGGTAACATGGATATACAGCTGCTTTCGTGCTGCAGAAAAGTTCACAGTGTGCAAGCCATAATGGACCACCAAAGTAATATAAGTCCAAAGTCATCTGTTGTTGACACAGATGCACTTTCCTCAAGTACTGTCACTTATGTCCTCCGCCCAAGGACTCTTTCTACAGCCTTAAGTGCTCATTAAGTCACAACACATCATCATCTGCTGCAACAAAACCTTCAACACTACACCTTACAGTGAAACATTGCAAACATGTCCACAATCTACATCAAGAAGTGGATAATGGTTATAAAGCGTTTTAAACACACTGATTAAAAATTTTTTTTATTAAAAACCCCAAAACATAAAATTATAAAACAGGAGAACATTTTACATGAGAACACTACATTTGGGAAAACTGACAGTTATTCTTTTTGGAGGTTTAGTGGGACATAACAAGTCTAACTTCTTACGTGGGAAAACTCTGTACCTGGGAAAAATTCTATAATGTTGGGTATTAAGAATCTGATTCGGAAAATTAAAAGTTACAGTGAAAAAAAAAGTGTTTTGCCTCTTAAAAATACATTGCTATATAAAACACTGTTTATGAAAGTGACAGGCATTTCAGATATGCTTGTAATGTGTAGAACTTAAAAACATTCCAATGCCTCTATGGAGTTCACATCCCTCCACGTGTTCATCCATTAATTCATATACCTAATTACCATAAACCATTTAAAAACTATATGAATGAAATTCAGATACTTTCCGTACAGAGGGATGGGGAGAAATGTGAATTAACCTTCTGTGAATGGGGGAGGGGGGGATAGGGCTAAATAAAAGAATTAAGACTACGTAAATACATAAATAAATAAAAATGCAATAGAGGTGAGCAAGAATTCACCTCCTGTTGGGAAGTGCTGTTCAGGTACAAATATGGGACCTTTTATCTGGAGTCCCAGCATCCAGAACACTCTGTTAAGGGATTATGTTCCAGAATAAACAAATTTAAAATTACTACACAGTACTTCTAGGGCCAGCACTTCATCTGCATTATGTTTTGACGACATTTCTTCAGATGATGCCGTGTGACTTACAGTAACTAAATCAACATACCTTCAGTTTGAAGGCAAAACAGTTATTATTCTGCTTCTTTGTAACCTTTAGATGTGTTTTATCATATATATTCTAAGCATGGTGCTCCAATTACTATAAAACACCCTGTCAAAAGAGCTCCAAATTCCACATGTTCTGGACAAAATATGTCAAAATCTGTATAAACTTATACACCCCGCAATAATACATAAATCAGATGAAAATCAGTAAATCAGCATAGCTCAAACCAGAGGAATATCTCAACTCTTATGGCATATTCATTTATTTGGCACCAAACATTACACACACACACAAAACATGTAGTGTGATGCTCCAAATGCCAAATATTAAATAACTGTCTGCTTTGATGCAGTCCCCATTTAAATGCTGGTCCTCTGCAGATCACTATGGACATTTAATTCTGACACCAGTGGGTTAAGTCCTATGTAAATATTTTATCCAACTTCCATCATAGGCTTCATCCATTAATTCTATCTCTTCCAGGATGACATACAATGTGACATATTTATGAATATTTAATGAAATTCTAGGACTTCACTTATACTGTTTCAGACTTGGGCTGTCTTCATCCTCACACAGCTGAGACAGCCAGCTCTTCTACTGTGTAAGGACCAAGACAGCACATTTCTATGAAATGCTGGCAACCACCTACTAAGCCACACATGACCACACCCCAGGTGGGGGTGAAAAAAACTTCATTTTCACATATGAGTGACTTGTGTGTCTTTCTTCTAATTTCCAATGCAAAATCCCCGCACAAAGTCAATGATACAAAAATGGAATGGCTCTTCCAATACAGCTCAATATTAAGAAACAAACGTGGTAGACAGCCGACCTTATATAAAACTGTCCACATAATTTTCATTTGAAATAAACTGAAATGAGACATCAGATTCTCTAAAAAGCCAAAAAATTTCAGTCACCATGAATATAATATAATCGATGGTCAATACTGACACAAATTTCATAATTTGGAATACTCTGAATTCTTATACCAAATTAAAAGACACTTTCTCACCACATGATCTACTTCCACACAGGTGCTAGCTACGTGGCTATCAAATGACCGAATGCACTCATATCCACGTGCTTTGCCACGGCCTTTCGTTTTTGTGTTCTTAGATCAAATGAAGCATTCATTTCATGTACCAGAGTGCTGCCATTTGGCTCTGCTATGCTATCATACGCACAATGCTCACCTGTTTCTTCAGTCTCAACTTCTTCCTCACAAAGAACAGGCTCTCTCACCCTCTATTGTAACAATCAACCAAGTGGATTGCCATCACTTTTGAATTATCATCAATTGTTATTTATTACTATTGTTGACCTGGGTGTTACTCAATCACTCACACGAAGCACATTATATAAGGCAGATGCTCAACTTCTTTTTGGGCCATAATATTCACGTGCCAATCCATGGACTCTGTAATCAGCTGTTTCTTTATTCTCAGAGCAACCAAGCAGAGTGCTGCCATCTGGTTACGCTTTTTAGTGCATCCACAAAACTGTGAAAGGCATCGCCATGTCTGTTTATTTGTCTGTCTGTCCGTCCATCTGTCTGTCCACATACAACTCAGCTTCTTCTGGAGAGATTTTCATGAAATTTGACATATGAGTGTTTTTCGAAAGCCTGTCAAGAAAATCCAAGTTATGTGGAAATCTGATAGAATAATGAGTACTTTGCGTAAAGACCACTGTACATTTTTGAACATATCTCGCTCAAATCTTCTTAGAATGTGAAATGTTTCAGACAAAAGTTGTAGAGAAAATTACAACACACTTTTTTTGTCAACAACTTTTTTTTTTAAATTGTGCCATTTGTGAGATAACACGGAAAAATAATGTAGAGTCAGGCAGGCCACAGGTGAAAATAACGTACATGCACACTGCATGCTGGATACTTAAGGCCATGGACACACAGCAGTAATAAGTAATACTTATTGCGTTTCCCATTGCAATAATGGTTGCACATATGTGTCTCAATGTTACATTACTCATACACTGCCTGTCTTGTTTAGCATCATATGCTCAAGAGCTTTTTCAGGCACAGTTCACATATCACAGACAATACAATGGCTGTCCGAAAAGTACCCAGCCATTTTGAATATCTCGAGAACCGGTCAAGTGGCCTTGAGGTAACCTGGCAGCCAGTCAGAGAAGACCTTACTGTGCATCTATGAACAGTCACTCTCCCATAGGGCTAGTCAGTTGGCAGTGAGACACCACTGAATGAGCTTGTGTACTGTGTGACCATCAAATTTACAAATCTCCTCCCTTTCAACGGCGATTTTAGCTTTGGGAAAACCCAGAAGTCGCACGGAGTCAAATCTGGGCTGTAGGGGGGCTGACAGACCTGGGTGATGTGATGCTTTGCCAAGAAAGCCTGCACAAGAGCTGTAGAATGGGCAGGCACATTGTCATGATGAAGCTGATCTGCTCACTCGGTCATTGTGAATGCAAAGTCAACGCCATCTCACTGCTGACCCACTAGCCCCACGGCAGAGTTACTGTTCCTGGATGCACAGTAAGGTCTCCTTGGACTGGCTGCCAAGCTACATCAAGGCCACACAACCGGTTCTCAAGATATTCAAAATGGCTGGATACTTTCCGGACAGCCCTCGTACACACTGTCTCCACCATAACAACTGTTTCTTTGGCCACTTCCAGCACAGTGCTGACTCTAGATGCTTGCTTTGGCCTCAGTGCATACCTCACAGAGAACATGAAACCCAGTAACAAAGGTTGCTACAGCAAACAGGGTGTAAAAGTAGGCACACAAGTATGTACACCTCCCAAAGTACACACAACCCAGTAACAATGGTTACAATGGAAACCAGAGTGTGAATGTCACTTGTTCTCTCTCTCTCTCACGCACGCACACGCACACACATACAAATTCAAGATCAAGTTCCATTATTTTATGAAAGCATTCTTTATATAATATTGTTAGTTCCCCACTTAAATGGTAATTTTAATAGCAAATCCTTATGACTGAAAATAAATATAAATTATGAACTACTTACAATCTTTGGTTTGAATGGCGGCTTTACACGTCTCGCCTCAAGAGCTTCCCAATCCATGTCGCGAAAGAATGGGTGATTTCTGATAGCCTCCTCTGTGCCATGAGCTGCCACACAGCCCAAACGTTTGGCAGGATTCTTTGTCATGAACTGCCAGTAACAACAAATATTTAAGCTATTTAAACTCCAGGTGTGACCCTCAAGACTGCCACAATTTTGTCAACAAACTGTCCAGAAATGAAGAAGCTTGTGCTACTGTACAGTTCCAGCAGCAAGTTTTGTAGCAACATTCAGAGCATACTGTTGGCATGCAGTGTCAAAGTGTGTGAATTTTCCAATACTGGTTCAGAAAATCAACAACAGTATTATTAACATATGAGTAACATACAGCAAAGTGAAGTACATAAAACTACCACAAAGGCATATTATAGGAGGAGCAGAGGTACAGCTCCACTCATTCTTAACCTCAGAAATTAAATTAATACAGTTTACAGAATTCTTAACGCATCAGTTTTGCTGTTAATGACACTCACCCCTTTCAGTATGGATACAGCCTCTTTAGTTAGCCACACTGGGTACAACACATCATCATGTAGGATTGACTCAAAGAGATCATCTTCGTTGTCAGCCTCAAAAGGGGGTTGCCCAGCCATCATTTCATACATGAGAACTCCTAACGCCCACCAGTCCACACTTGGCCCATAGTCCAACTCCTGAAGTATCTACACACAGCATCGGACAAAAATCACTATTTATACCTGCTTTATGTCAATAATAAATCTAAAAAAGATCAAGAAAACTCACTTAACATCAGAATCATATTAATAAACAAAATATACAGCAATTGCCAACTTTATTCCCACCAACAAATGCACTGTTCTATACACTGTGTATTTTAATGTTAATTTGCACTTACATGTTTTGGCATAATCGCCACCTTAGGGGAGCTTATGCCAAAACATGTAGTAGCGAATTAACATTAAAATAGACAATACATAGAACAGTCCATTTGTTGGTGCTGATAAAGTTGGTAATTCAATTTGCAATGCATGGAATGAATAATATGAAAGTGATAAAGCAATAATATTTAATGTACAAATGATAATTACCTCAGGGGCAATGTAATCAGGAGTGCCACAGAACGTTGTGGTAGTGGCACCATCAATTATTCCTTCCTTGCACATCCCAAAGTCAGCCAATTTGCAGTGGCCTTCGTTGTCCAGTAAAATATTGTCCAACTTCAGATCTCTGCAAATCAAGAGTGTATACCACATGCAAGTTACTTGGATAAAATCAGTGGTACATTGTAAAACTACCAGGTACCTATAATCCACTATGTCACTGTGTATGTTCCACGGGGCGATATATATATACACACACACAAAAGGGCATGTTTAATAAGCAGGGTTCCCTAGCCCATGGGTTGCCAGACAGGTGACACAAAGCCAGTTCCATACAGACTATCCACAAATTAGGCACCTCTGCACAAATTTGGTTGCCATGGTGACCTGATCCTTGAGATTTGTGCCCTATCCTGCAACTTTTGTGTTACTCAAACATTTAATTTTTTAGCATAAGGTAGCAACAGAAGTAGGGGTAACCCGCAACAGATAGCACAAGAGTGTCAGATGATATGCAGGGGATGGGCTGATGTGCAGTGGCAACAATGGGAACTTGATCTTGCAAAGAAGTATGCAGTGTGATCCACTTTTATTGGCAAAACACATTTCTCCATTGAAATTCATCACCAGAACAGTGATGGAGCAATGAGAGTGCAGTGTGCCAGAAAATACTGCAGAACTGCCCTGCTTGGCCCAACATACATAGGTTATTCGGAAAGTAAGTACCGTCTGCGCGTATCTCTCTCACATCCTCGAGACTGTCCCTTTGCGCATGTGCAGTGACTTCCTCTATCAACTGAGAAGCCACAGATGCCATTTCATGAAATTCATGTTATGTTTATGTTTGTTCCTGTGCGTTAAACACGTTTAAGACAATTGAAGGAGCCACTGACTGTGAAATACGGTCTGTAATTCGTTTTTTTGAACTCTAGGAATGTGCTACCAAGTGAGATTCATCACCAGATCTGTCAAGTGTATGGTGACAATGCGATGAGTGATGGCATGGTTAGGAAATGGGTTCAGAT
>JGI24700J35501_10930620_pt1 | contig 16927 bp, 10 predicted proteins | sample TergutTh196P1_FD_35501 | JGI IMG/M metagenome (IMG submission 35501)
GGGGGGGGTAGAACGGTCTTTTTTGTTTTAATGAGAGGGTTATCGTCAACTATTTTTGTTGATTTTGTGCAGTATTTTTGCGAAGTGTCCTGTTTAAGTTTGCATAATGGCGAAATTTATCGTTTTTTCGAGATTTTTTTGTAATATTTTCACGAAATTTTTGGGAATTTGCCAAAAGTATTATGTTTGCTTGATTTCTTTGTTAAGCCCACACATAGAGTCTCACATAAAGTGTGACATCGAGAGTTTCAAAGTTCGCATTAGAATAATGTTTCCGAGATGAAACAAGCAACTTAACTCCTCTTGTATCGAAAAAATAACAAGAGAAAGTTAAGTTGCTATACTTATGGTTATCTTAGGCCATTTCAGGCTATTTTAATTTGGATTTACCGTAACTTCGCGCAAGTTAGATAATCCGGCAAAGCTCGCATTTGCGTTAAATGTTGCAGTAAAGCCAACAGCAGCGTCTTCATCCACTGGGATTGACCAAAAGTTAAGGAACGGAAGGCCAGGAGGGTTAATATTCCAAGGCATATTATTGTCAAACCAACCGGGATATGTGTCTGGGAAGTGCATAGCGATAGAACCATTCGGCAACAAAGCCCTTAGCTCCGGTCGAGGGTCGCTATTGGTACCGATACCGCCATCTATACCTACTGGCTCTTGGCTAGCTCTGCCGGGGAATCTGTTTGTAGGAGTAGCAAAAGCCGAGGCAAAGTTACCCCCATTAAATGTGGGGTTGCCACCCTGAATCCAACCAGTATGACCACCAACATAGTTATCGGTATTTATAAAAATACTCCCAAAGGGGGTAGTAGTACTCCCAAAGGAGTAAGTGCGTGTTAGGGTAGGTCGTATTGGATCCCACGACCAAATGTTGCCCACAAAACCGCCAACACCGGGGGTCATGCCCGTTACAGAACCTACCGAGTAAGCGTCGGTTATTTGCGCAGCACCTTGGGCAGTCCCCGCGAACCCGCCTACTCTGTATCTCATAGGTGCATCAACGTTGCCATAAGAGGCAGCTCGGGTAATATTAGGTCTTCGCAATACAGTATTGTAAGCATTAAATGTAGGATAGCCCAAATGCCCTACAAACCCGCCAATATAACCCATATAATTTGTGTGCATCGACCCGGTAGGGGCATCCGCTAAACCATATACATTTGCATAAGAAACTACATCTTCTATTATGTTGCCTCGGCGGTTGGCATTTGCACCGTAACGAGTGCTATTAATAGCACCAAAGGCCCCACCGGTGCGAGTATGACCTTGCACCCGCCCTGCAACATATCCGTGTCTAACTGTAACATTGCCATATTGTACCCGCCCTGCAATGCCGCCTGTGTGATAACCACCTCGTATACCGCCGTTGTCGCCGATAGTGGTCTCCACATGAATATTGGAAAGAGTAACAAATCCGTTAACGCTATCACTATATGTAGGACGTAAGTGACCAATAATGCCTCCAACCCAAGATGTGCCGTTTACACGTGCTTCTGTTACTTGCACATAGCTAATGGAGTTGTCTGCACCTCCTATCATGAAATCCCCCGCAATACCGCCCACTCGGTGGTTTCCGTTAACATCTATATTGTGCAAACGTACATTGTGTATTCTTACACCGGCACCCACTACTGCACCATCGCCAAATATGCGACCAGCGAGGGCCCCTCTGTCGTTGCCGGTACCTTCTACCGTTACATCTTCAAGTATAAGGTTTTCTATTACAGCACCGTGGTTTAATGTAGCAAACATACCTCTTATAGCACCGTTGCCGCTTATATGTATACCTCTTATGGAATTACCGTTACCATTAAAGCGTCCTGCAAAGTTGCCGCCAAGGGGTTGCAAGTTGTTTGTTCCTGATAGCACAATATCTTCAGCCAAAATGTAATCTCTGTTAGAGTTGTTTAGTATTCCATTTTCGCCAACAAAAAGGTGATCTAGTCTAACACAGTAATAAAAAGGTCTTGTAGGATCTTCGGGATCCCTAAAACAATCCCTTTGGCATTCAGCTGCACCGGTATAGTTTGGTCCCGGGGCTACAGGCACAAAACCTGCCAATTCACCCTCCGGCACAGGCAATGTAGGTACTCCGCCAAGCAACGGCATAAGAGTAAAAGTGGAACTAAAGCTCATCTCCACATCTACCTCCACCCGCAAACCTGCGGAAATAGCAAAAAGGGTAAAGTGTGGCGAGCTGCTAAGCCGTACATTATCGCCCTCGTCAGCACCAAATACAGATACATGTATGCCATCTATACCGTCCACAATGCCAAAATAGTCTATATCATCTGTACTGCCCAAGGTCGCATAGGCATTGTTAAATATATCGTAAATAGCCTGCTGCAATCCGCTGGCAAGAGCTGCTCCTCCAGCACCATTAATTGCCTGTAACAGCTCCGACGGCGCATCTGTAGAGCTTGTGGTCAGCACTCCGTCTTGCATGGTCCAAGTCGGAGAATGTAGCAAGTGATTTTCTATTAAATTAATAAATGCAGCTTCGAGGGGACCGACCATTAGCGGTCGCAAATCATGAATTGTACTGTGCAAATATGATTCCCCTTCAAAAAAGTGAACGTTAACAGCATGTGTTATTTGTACCTGACGCATATTGGCACCTGCCGCCAACAGCATAACAGTCCCCAACAGTAGGAAAACAAAGGCCAAAACCAAAACAACACCAAGAGCTGTACCGTTCTTGTTTTTGTTACGCATTTTACCGCTCCTTTCTTAAAAAGCCTGTACTAATCTCAATTATAATCTCGATTACCGAAATTAGCACTAGCTGTATATATTTGAATGGATTATATTTATAAGATATTTACAAATATAATCAAGCATAATTAAAAATGTAGTTACAAAACCAACAATATTTAAGAGAAATTTCACTAAAAATTCTACAAAAAGTTCTATTGCGGTTCATTTGCATTTTAGCACATACATCCATATTTGTAAAGAATTCAGATTTTTTAGAATCCCTTCAGGTTCAGAATCAGATTCAAAATATTTATATCAGCTCCCAAAGTGTGCCACACTAAATCTTTCCGTAAAACCCTTGCCAACATGTTAAAATTCACCTCATTCCAAAAGCATCGTCGAAAGTTTTAAATACTTTTTGTATAATAATATTTGAATTTCCGCAAATATTTTGTGCGTTTTTTCTATTTACGTACACGATTGTTTTTGCTATACTGTTACATACCCAAAATGTCTAACATGCAAAAAACAAATAAAAAACAAAAAAATTGGGTAATGTAATAATGAGGGGGTAACAAAATGAAAAACATACAAATAGCCATAGACGGTCCGGGAGGTAGCGGCAAAAGCACCATAGCAAAGCGGCTAGCACAAGAGATGGACTTTACATACATCGACACGGGAGCTATGTACAGGGCCATTGCTCTCCATTGTCTTGACAACAATATAGATATAAAAGACGAAAAGGCAGTTATATCTGCACTTCCCGATGCAAAGATAGATATAAAGCATATAGATGGTGTACAGCATATTTTTTTAAAAAATGAAAATGTTTCACATCGCATACGCAGCCCAAACATTTCTCAATCCACAAGCATTATCAGCACATATCTGCCTGTTCGTGAAATGTTGGTAAAACAACAGCAACATATCGCGAAAAACACCAACATAGTAATGGACGGCAGAGATATTGGTACAGTTGTTTTACCTTTTGCAAGCCACAAAATATTTTTAACCGCCGGTGTGGATGTGCGAGTGCAAAGGCGTAAAGCCGAGCTTGTGGCTAAGGGACAAACTTTTGACGAAGCGGATATAGAAAAAGAGATAATAGAACGAGACCATAGAGATATTACCCGAACTATTTCCCCACTAAAGCAAGCCCCCGATGCAATTTTAATAGACACAAGCAACATGGGAATAGACCAAGTTGTTGAAAAAATAAAAGAAGAAATAAAGCGGAAGTAAATAATAAATCTATAGAACTATGGAATATAGAATTATAGAGTTATAGAAGCAAAATAAAAATAACGAAAAACAACCTCGAGCAATAAAAAGAGTAAAAAAGGGGAATGAAAGGGAATGAATGGAAATAATATTAGCAAAAACAGCAGGCTATTGCATAGGCGTTAAAACAGCAGTAGACAAACTGTATCAACAAATAGAACAAGGAGAAACAAATTTAGTAACTTATGGCCCGATTATCCACAACAAGCATGTAACACAAGATTTAGCAAAACGTGGCGTACACGCCATAGAAAGTATGGAAAGTTTGAACGGCATAGCGGGAACCGTTGTTATACGTACCCATGGCATACCGCCAAAAGTATACGATTACATGGAAGGAAACAACATAAGCTACAAAGATTACACTTGTCCTTTCGTGAAAAAAATACATCGTATAGTTCAAAATGAATATGCCAAAGGGCGAAACATAATAATAATCGGCAATGCGGCACACCCGGAAATTATCGGTATAAATGGGTTTGCAAAAGACACAAGCATTACGGTGCAAACACTAAAACAAGCACAAGAATTGCAGCTAGAGCAGGACAAAAACTATTCGGTAGTTGTACAAACCACTTTTCATATAGAAAATTTCGAAAAAATTGTGGAGGTGTTAAAAAATAAAGCTGAAAACATAGAAATTTACAACACTATTTGCAGTGCAACAACCGAAAGACAAATTGAAGCCGGCGAATTATCTAAAAAAGTGGACAAAATGATAGTGATTGGTGACAAATCCAGCGCAAATTCTAATAAACTTTACGAGGTTTGCAAGGAAAACTGCGAAAATACATACTTTATAGAAAATATCGATGAAATAGAGTTGAATATTTTTGAAACACGTGATAAAATTGGTATAACCGCTGGGGCCTCTACGCCTGCAGCTGTAATAAAGGAGGCTGTAACCAAAATGAGTAAATTAGAAAACGACACTCAACAAACATTTGAAGAAATGCTTGATAGCTCTTTAATCACCTTGCACACGGGAGATGTTGTAAAAGGTACGGTGTTGCAAATAACAAACAACGAAATATCCGTAAACCTTAACTACAAGTCGGATGGGATAGTAGCAAGAGACGAGCTATCAGACGATCCAAACGCCGATCCAAAAGAGATGTTTAGCGTAGGCGACGAAATTGAAGTATACGTTATGAAAGTTAACGACGGCGACGGCAATGTAATATTGTCCCACAAACGCATAGAGGAACAAAAAAATGTAGCGACCATAGAGACTGCATTTAAAGAAAAAACAGTTCTGAAAGGCAAAGTTGTAGACGTTGTTAAAGGCGGCTTAATGGCAAGAATAAACGGTGTGAAGGTATTTGTGCCCAGTAGCCAAGTTAGTAGCCGTTTTGTAGACGACTTGCACAAATTTAAAGGGCAGGACTTAGACTTTCATATAATTGAATTTAATCGAGAACGCCGCCGCATGGTAGCTGGTCGCAAAGAGCTTGCTCAACAAGAAGAACAACGCAAAAAGCAAGAAGCCATTGCACAGTTGGAAGTTGGCATGGAAGTGGAAGGCACCATATCTCGCATGGTTGGTTTCGGTGTTTTTGTTGACCTCGGCAACATAGATGGTCTTATTCATATTACTGAGCTCAGTTGGAATCGCAACAAAAAGCCCTCTTCCCTATTCAATGTGGGAGACCATGTTAAAGCCCGTGTGCTAAAAATAGACGTTGAAAAACTAAAAATAAGCCTTTCCATAAAAGACATGTTAGGAGATCCTTGGAACGATGCAAAGGAAAAATATCCTATCGGTTCCATTGTGGTAGGACGCGTTGTACGCATGGTGAAATTTGGCGCTTTTGTAGAGCTGGAAAGCGGTGTAGATGGTCTTATCCACATTAGCCAAATATCCAAAAACCATGTGAGCAGAACAGAGGATATACTGCGAATAGGTCAAGATGTACACGTTAAGATCATTGATCTGGACAAAGAAAACAAAAAAATTAGCCTATCCAAAAAAGAAGCCGATGCCGAAATGGAGGCAAAGGAGTCATCCCAACAGGAACCGGACCAGCTAACAGAAGAAAAAACAGAAGAAACCCAAGAGGGCTACAACGAAAACAAAACAGACGCGACAGAAGAGGTAGACAAAGAAGATACAACAGAAACAGAAGTATAGTTGTCTATAAAAAAATATACCCCTTCGGGGGTTATTTTTGTAAGATATTAATGACTATAGATAGGAGGAAACACTGTGTTTAAAATAATATCAGACAGCTCTTGTGATTTCACAGAGCAAATGGTTACAAAACATGACATAACAATCGTGCCTTTTTATGTAACATTTGACGGCACAAATTATTTAAAAGAAGGTGTGGAAATAACAAAAGACGAATATTTCTATCGTCTTACCACAGAGAAGAACACTTTTCCCAAAACATCACAACCAAACCCGCAAGACTACATAACCGCATGCACACCTCATTTGGAGCAAGGATTCGATTTGCTTGTTCTAACCATCTCTTCTCGCCTTAGCCAATCTAACAATTCTGCCAATGTAGCGGCAAAACAGTTGCAAGAAACGTATCCAAAGCAAAAAATAGCTGTTGTAGATAGCCTTTCTGTAACTTGCGGTCAGGCTCTAATTTTATATGAAATGGTTAGAATGAGAGATATGGGGCTTGAGGTGGAGGCAGTTGCTGACTTTACCAAAAAATTGCACGAGCAAGGTAAATTATACTTTACACTGGACACACTAGAGTACCTACAGCGCGGTGGGCGTATTGGTAAAGCCTCCGCTTTGCTGGGAGGATTACTTAATCTAAAGCCTGTCATGAATATCGCAAACGGAGAAGTAACCCCCGTTGCAAAGGTAAGAGGCAAAAGCAAAGCTAAGGGTGATATTATAGACCGTGTAGAAGCAGAAGTTGCAGGTAAAACAGAAGATTTGAGCTTTATGATGGTACACATAGAAAGCAAGGAAGAAGCGGAGCAGTGGGAAAAAGAAATAAAACAAAGGCTCGGCATTACCCTTGAGTTCCCACCATTGCGAGCCGGCACAACTATTGGCACACATACGGGTCCCGGTGGTATAGGGCTTGCATATGTAAAAAAATATAAAGGCTAAAAAGCTGAAAATTCAAAATTTAGCACTTTCGCTAATTAAAGGCAATAAAAGTGCTAAATCAGATCAAATCAGATCAAATCAAGAAAAACAAATTAACTTTTATGACTTGAAAAGGACAACGAAAAGTTAGTTTGCCATATAAGAGTGTGTTTGGAGCAATATCCAAACACGCTCCTCATGAATCATGAAGGGAGCAAAAGTTATGGCTACATATCTTGGCTACATAGAGAAAAAAGACCCGTATTTCGGAGGTGGCTCTTTTTTTAACTACAAACCGATTTACCGGATATTAGAGGGCAATTTAGTTGAGCTGACATCACTTGAAAAAGAAAATTTATTACCGGAATCTCGCCAACGAGATATTAATTTTGCATACGATTACAAAAATTATGAACAATGTGAAGCGATGGAACGCAGGTTTTCTCACAAAAAACTTGTTATCTTTGAGTTTGAGACATATGATTTACAAGACAACTATAACAACCGTGGTGAGCGTAATCCAACGGGTTACAAAATAAACGCACTTGAACTAATACGCCAAAACAAAATAAGGGATATTGGTGCAGAGGGTATATACAATCTAGTAGAACGCAGGGCAATAAGGAGTGACTTTTACAGTGATAATATTATTTTGATAGAGGGTGATGTACTATCCAGTAATATGAAAGTGCTATTGGAGATAGATGACAATATTTTTGCGGGCCCATACCCGGTAGACTACAGAGATTTAGATCAAGCATATTATGTGCGACCACAGTTAAAGGAAAACAAATATATTATTAGCGGCTACGTAAAAGAAGATGCAGAAAAAATGGAGCTTTCTCCCTTTGATGGCTGGTCTTATAACGATAAAACATGGCCAATCGTTAAATTGAACGAAAATGCCAAAATGCAAAAGTTGGATATAATAACAGACGAAAATTTGCTGAAAAGTTTGCGAGATAATCTTAGTGCGGATCACATAAAAAATGGACACATAGATTTAAATGATATAGATGCAGTGCTCACTAGCTACGAAAAATCCATTTTTTCCGGTAGTAATATAAGTGAAGAAATACGTACCGAACGGTTGGAAAAACTGTACAGTTTGCTAAAGGCTGAAAGTGACGTAGACTACACTTTTTCCAGGATTACAGATTTTATAAGCGATTTAATCATTAAATACAAACATATCCCCAAGATAGATGAGCTGGTTAGGATTATAACAGAGAAAGAACCTAATCTGTTGGAAAGCCTAAAAGAAGTGCGTTTTATAAAAGAGCATATGGCAAAAATTATGCAAGAAAAGGAAATGTTGGAGGCGGATTTTGAATCCACAAAACAAGAGGCCTTTATAATTAGCAATTTTGAAGCCATAGCAGAAGCGAAAGCAAAGGAACAACTCGCCCTGGACGAAAGATATAACGCACAAAAATCCCGGTTACGAGAAATATCAGAAACCCTAGAGATAGGGGCAGATGTAGAAAGCCTACACAACAAGCTCGCTTATTTGAAAGATGAAGAGGAGCATCTTTTGCGTAAGCAAAGCCAGCTAACAGATGCTATACGCCAAAACGAGGAAAAGTTTTTCGAGCTTTTCAAAAACGCACAAAAACGTCTTAGCGAGGTGAGCTACAACGGACTTTTAGCTAACCATCTTATGAACACCGCTGCAAAGTGGAATCAAGAAGAGAGCGAAAAAATTTATCAACGTTCTGTGAACGCAGTTATGGAAATAAAAACAAAGGAGCTTGAACCAAATGAGCTAATAGACTACCTCTACGATACAATAAAAATTGTTCGACCTCAATATAGCAGGAACGAAATAATAAATATTGCCATTTGCATTTCTCAAGGTTTTTTGACTGTCTTTAGCGGTGCCCCCGGTTGCGGCAAAACAAGTATCTGCAACATTTTCGCAGAAGTTTTGGGACTAAATAAGATAGGTGAACTATCACGTAATTATTCCGCGAAAACGTATATGCAAAATGATATGGCACTGGAACGTTTTATATCTGTATCAGTAGAACGCGGTTGGACTAGCAAGCGAGATTTTGTTGGGTATTATAATCCTCTGACAAAAACTTTCGATAAAAGCAACAGAAAAGTTTATGATGCACTTAAAATTTTGCATATGGAAAACAAAGAAGGCCACAATGACCACCCTTTCCTTGTTTTGTTGGACGAAGCCAATTTGAGCCCGATGGAATATTATTGGGCAGACTTTATGAATGTTTGTGACGACCTTACCCTTAACAGCCACATTAATCTTGGTGAAGACAATATTTTCACTATACCGGAAACCCTACATTTCGTAGCCACAATAAACAACGACCACACAACAGAAACCCTTTCGCCGCGGCTTATAGACAGAGCGTGGGTCGTTACCCTACCTCACTTTAAAACCCCGATAATGGGAGAACCACTACCCCAAAACAAAATTAAAAACGTTTCTTGGCAATCAATGAAAAGAGCCTTTGTGCCACATGTGAAAAATATACAAATGACCGGAACCGTACAACGAATATACGATAAAATTGTGGGGCAGTTAAAAGGCCACATACACCTTAGCCCTCGTACTTACTTTGCTATTAGCCGATACTGCTCTACAGCCGCCGAGTTATTTACAGAAGATGCCCAATACAAAACCTCACCCAAAATAGTCGCCCTAGACTATGCGATAGCACAAAAAGTTTTGCCGAAAATAAATGGCAGCGGCGAAAATTTCCTTGCTTGGTTGCAAGATTTTCACAAAGTTTGTAACGATAGTGATCTGTTCTTTAGTGCAAATATACTTAAAAGAATAACCGACAACGGCAAGGCCAACATGAACTACTACCACTTTTTTGGGGAATAACTATGAACACTTATCTATTAACACTTTTACCCCACACAAAATCCCCTATCTTGGTAAATTTATATCCCAGCACCGGGGAGCGCCTCCCACCATCAGAGGGTTTGCATTTTTCTGAAAACCTATATGCAGATCTCGCTTATGATGCTCGTTTGCAATGCAAAGATTTGGACAGCATACAAAATGTACGCTTTTATGTAAATGACGAGTTAAAGGAATGTAATTTCTTTAAGGGGGAAATATCTTTTCCTAACAACGAACACCGTATTTTTTTTGAAACCTACGGTTTTTTGGATATTACCATAGTTGTAGAATACAACAATGGCCCCGAATTAAGGTTACGGAGCAATTATATTAGCGTTCTTGTAAAGCCGGGTACATTAAACGATAATGTACGGGCAATGACAAACTATGTTTACCAAAACCAAGACAAATTTTTGCTAGTTGGGGACAGCCGACACAGAAAAACCACCACCCAAGAAAAGAGTGACGATAAAGGTTTGGATGGAAGGATAGAGTTAGCGGAAGAAATAGCCATAAACTACGAAAACAGCTTTAGCTATTTTAAAGCTAACAGCCGTTTCAAGATAGAAGAAAAAAGCACGGTAGAGCGAATAGAAAAACTTCGATATATTACCCCGCGTACATTGCAATACACTGTGCAGCACCCCGAGCATTTGCGACCGGCTATGGCCAGCGGCATTTCATATATGGGTCGCTATTACCATCCGGAGCGTACACTCTCTGCCTATCAAGTATATTCAACAGATATTTATGAAAACGAAAACATATTGCGGTTTATACGCACAATTTTAATGCAAGTGCAAGAAATCAAACAAAATGTGTCCACCCTCGTAGAGAGTCTGCCAAAGAACGAAGATTTTGATGGTGAATATATTTTTTCTCCATACTATGTTTTTGGAATGGCCAAAGAGCATTTGGAAGTTAGTCTAATGCGTATAGATTCTCTCATACATAAGTTTAGCCAAATGTGGGGGATGTACCGTAACTTGTTTAACCAAATCCCCTTAGAGAGATTGGGACTCATTAATGCTCCGCCCAGGGCAACAGCTATCTTTTTGGGGGTTCCGCAGTACAACCGCATTTTTGTGCAAATCTGCCATTGGTTTGATATGGGCTTTTACAATTTGGGCAAGGAGAGCTTTATGCTTAACTTTATCAAACTTTCGTCTTTATATGAGACGTATGCCCTTGCCAAACTAATAAATTTTTTTCGCCATAAATATACCCTAAAAGATACGTTAAAATGCGAGTATCCTATCTTTGAAAACTGGCGATACAAAAATATTGATATATACAACACCTTTGTTTTTGAAGGCAAAAACAAAACCATAACCCTGTATTATCAACCGGTTATATACGATAGAGATTACAGCAAAATTAACGGCGTTGGTCTATACCGAAACAATAGCATAAGTTTTAGCAACAGTGAGGATATAGATTACAAGGGCAACTATTATGTACCGGACTTTCTGGTTAAAATAGAGGAAAACAAAAGGAACGCACAATATATAATTTGCGATGCAAAGTTCAGCTCTTTGCGTACAATAAAAAATCACTATATTTCTGCACTAACGTATAAATATCTGTTTAGCCTTAGCACCACAAAGGCAACGGACACGATACTGGGATTGTGCATAATATATGGCCAAGCACAAGCAGACGACGCACCTTCCACCATATATGACAAACAATCTCCCTTCCATCAAATTTATCCTTTTGCAGAATTACTTCCATTGGCTGAAGGCACTCTGAAAGAAAAACATTTTGAATTTATGCACGATATTTTTACCGCTGACAGAGAAAAAACACAACAATTATAACAGATTCATTTCCGGATAATGAAAATGAATCTGTTATACAACGAAAATAAGCACAAAAACAAACCCACAAAACAATCATTTTTTGTATAAAATTACAAAAATTATAAAAACCGCAAAATATTTGCAAAATACCCAAAAAACCCCTTGACATATTTCTAAAAATGCTATATAATCTTATTTGTTGTGGCCCATTAGCTCAGTTGGTTAGAGCGCTGCCCTGTCACGGCAGAGGCCGAGGGTTCGAGTCCCTTATGGGTCGTGTTAATTTTATAGTGTTGTAACTATAATACTATAACAGTGTTGTGTTTACCATATGCTTTATATGCGGTCGCTTAGCTCAGCTGGGAGAGCGCCTGCCTTACAAGCAGGATGTCGTAGGTTCAAGTCCTACAGTGACCATGCAAGGCGTTGTCATGAAAGTCGCCATGGGCAAGTTTGTAATCGTTAGTTCGCATTAGAAAGTGTTTAAAACTTTCCGAAGAACAGATTATGAGCTTGCCCAATAGCAATTTTTAGGTGAAGGGGTTGAATGGGAGTGCATAATTGGGTGATAGACTACACCACCCGATTCACTAATCTTTGAGCTACTTTCTGACTTTCTGAATTAACTTTCTAAATTGAAGCATTAAGCATTAATTGAAGCATTTATTGTGATGACATGCCCGAGTGGCGGAATAGGCAGACGCACAGGACTTAAAATCCTGCGAGGTTACACTCGTATCGGTTCAAGTCCGATCTCGGGCAGATGGGTAAAGGCAACCAAAAACAGGCTTTACAGAAGTTTGATTAAACTTTTGTAAAGCCTGTTTTTTTACGAAAATTTGCTACATATCTACACATCTAAACAATAGATATTACCGATTCTGCCGGAATCCATCCGATTTCTCCTCTTTTGTTTGTTGCCACAATCCAAGCGTTTGCGATTTCTTGCACATCCAAAATATCACCCACATTTTGTATCAATTCAGTGGGGTTATAATCCCTTACCAATACACCTTCCGATATAAAACTTTCGGGGATATACGTTTGATACCCTTCAATTTCGCATGGGAACCAGTGCTTAAAGCCCTTGGTTTCCTCACCTGTAACCGTAACTTTTGTCCCCTTGGAAAATGTAGGGAACATCCCCTCGCCGTCATGTTGCTCAATAACTTTCACTTTCATTGCCGTATCAACTCCCTTCCACTTCTTGCGTTACATTTTTCTTGATTTTTCAACAAACACCCCGGGCAAAGCTCATGGTATATACAATCTTCACATTATTGCCATGCTTTACAAGACCTGATTGTACCCCGCCCAATTTTTCGCAAACCCTCTGCGATGCCTTGTTGTCCAAATCTACGGTTATGTTAACTTTGTTTATCCCATGTATTTTTAAGTAGTTAAATAAAATGTTACAAGCATTTGTGGCATAGTTTTTACCTCTATGTTTTTTTGCTATAAAATAACCGATATTGCCTAAATATTGTATGTCCGGGCTGTTTCCGAGCCGCATGGTAACACGGCCTATTTTCGCGAATTTATTACGTTCGTAAACAAAAAAAACATATAAAAAGAAGCCGTCTTTATCTTTGTAAATATTGCTTAACAGCAAAACAAGACCATAACCTTGCAATTTTTCTACGCTTAAATCAAAAATGCCCATATGGCACTCCCCAAAAACAACGCCCCCAGGTTTGTGAGCTGGGGGCAGTATTGCGAATCTTGTTTGCTGCCATTAAACATTGTTATTCTTGAGTAATAGCGTCTACAGGGCAAAGAGAAGCACATGTGCCGCAATCTATGCAAAGACTGGGGTCAATAACATAGATATCACCTGCAGAAATACAGGAAACCGGACAGTCCGGCTCGCAAACACCGCAAGCAATACATAAATCACCAATTAAATGTGGCATGGTTACACCTCCGTAACTAACACTCTTTCCTTATCTTACTTAGGGCCTTGCTTAGGCACATCGGCCAATCAAAAAATGCCTGCTGTATTTATGTAACAAACCTAGCAAAATCAGGCTATTCCCACTCCTTGATCGCATTTTTCTCATTATTTCAATATACCTTATAGCAATTCCATTCAAACCCACCCTTGGATTGAGCTAAATACTAATAAAATAAATAAAACATCGGTATTTCAGCTTGTTTCAGGACGATTTTAAATCAGATCTGCCCTATCTGGTAATCTTACACCATATATTGTACAACATTAGTGTTTTTTTTTCAAGTATATTGATTTTTAAATTAAACGCCGAATTTTACCAGACACATTGAGTCATTCACAGCTCACATTATAACGGTATGGCAATTCCGCTTAGTACAGCCTTTTTTAATATCAATAAAAAGTATAAGGACAATGAAATACGGAGCTAGCATGGTTATTTGCATCAAAAATAAAAACCCGTTTTCAACACAAATAACTATAATTTTTGAGGGATTATAAGTTTATTTCGATTAAAATTAGCGAATATGTATAAATTTTTGTGAACAACCACAAAATTTTTATTAAAAACAACGATATATAACGAAACGCCTGCCAGTCCTAACTTTTGATTCATATGTAATGTGCATAACAAAAGCAAGAAACGAAACCATAATAAATTCCGGAGGAGAAGGCACAAAATATCTGCTAAAGAACAGGATATTGACAATAATGGGACAATGAAGTAAAATTTAACCATATAAAGCAAAGCGGAAAATTTCTTTTCGCGGATTGCCCACAAACAATTTTTTTAAGGAGGATTATTTTATGGAAAAGTTTCAAAAGGTTAAAAAGTTACTGATTCCACTGGCTGTAGCAACGTTTTTATTTTCTTTTGCGTTTGCGGCTATGCATGTTGTGGAACTATCGGCAGAGCAAGAAGGTATAACCAACGGCATATTTATCGGTGAGGTAGAGGGCTTTTGGGGACCCGTGGTGGCGGAGGTTACTGTCCTTGGCGGACGCATTACGGACATCTACTTTCCTGACTGGACAGAAGACCCGCGCCTTACCCCTACAGGCAGAGACCGTATGGTAGAGCAAATAATCGAACACCAGAGCCTCGGTGTGGACATTATCACGGGCGTTACCGTGACCAGCATGGCGATTTTGGCTTCTGTTGCCCAAGCCGTTACAGAGGCAGGGTTTGACGTGCCGACACTTTTTGCGGCACCCGTTAATATCTCGCCCAGATCCAATGTTACAATCAACACAGACGTTCTTGTTATAGGTGGTGGTGGAGCGGGGCTTTCTGCTGCTTTGGTTGCAGCCGGAGAAGGAGCCGATGTGGTGCTTATCGAAAAGGCTTCTGTGTTTGGTGGTGCAACCCTTGTGCAAGGTGGAGGTATGGGAGCTGTTAATCCGGCTCGTTTCTTGAACTTACCTTTGTCCCCATCTGCGTACGATGAACTGCGTTCCATCCAAAATCTACCCCTCAACTCCCCCGAGCTCATGTTCGACATTTTCCCCGAATGGGTAAGTGTACTGGAAGGGCTACAGGCTGATTTAAACGCACATTTCACAGAATTTGCCGGCCGCCCGTTAGACACGCCCGTAGCCGATGGCGGTATGCCTCTGTTTGACTCACACAACTTACACCTTTGGCATATGTATACCGGGGGTCTTCGTCAAATGCTAGACGGAAGTTGGATTGCTCCTAACCTTGAGCTGGCAACCATTATGGTTACTAGTTCTTTAGATGTTATCCGTTGGTTCGACGAATTTGTTGGCCACCCCATGGACTACTCTGTGGGAGGGTTAGGCACAATACCCGGCATGTTATGGCAACGCTCACACGGCGGTTTTGGCGGTGTTGGAATTATCAACAGCTTGCTTGCCAAAGGAGAAGAGCTTGGAGTTACTACAATGCTTGATACCCGCGGCACGGAAATCATCCAAAATGTTATGGGTAGGGTAATAGGTGCCAGGGCAGTTTGTATGATAGACGGAACAGAAATCCTTATTAACACAAACAACGGCGTTATTATTGCAACGGGCGGTTTTGGCGACAATGCTGCTCAAGTTACTTATTGGGATAACTTTTGGGGTGAGCATATGACTCCGCACACTCTTGCAACCAAACCTGGGACGCTCCACGGCGACGGCATTTGGATGGCAGAAGCCATAGGCGCACAACTTTCCCAAGACATGGGCGTAGCTCAACTGCTGCCCTTCGCTTCTCCCGTACGAGGCACTATGACCGACGGACACTGGGGACCTACATCTTCTCAAATATGGCTCAACAGATACGGCGAGCGTTTTGTTAACGAATACGCAGAGCGTGATGTGCTTTCAAGAGCGGCTTTTGAGCAAGGCGAACCCAACGGGCTTTTTTGGATTTTGCTTGCAACCGGAAACAATGTGCCTGACGATGAGATTACCGGTGGTATAAACCGTGGCATGACTGTCGCTCCCGGTTCTGCCGCTTACAACAACTTTGACAGGGGTTATATATGGATAGCACAAACCTTAGCAGAACTGGCGGAGATGTCGCAAAATGTTCCGGCTAAAGGTGCAACTGCTTCTTTTACAGAAGAAGGCTTGCGTGCCACCATAGAACGCCACAACCAAATAGTTATCGACCAATACGACCCCGACTTCAACAAAACAGTTATATCCGGATATATTGACATAGATGCTATCGAAACAGGCAACTATGGTTACTTTGTTGTTAGTCCTCGTATATCATCCATTCACCACACTATGGGTGGTGTAGTTATTGATGCTCAAGCAAGGGTGATACACGAAAACGGCCACCCCATACCCGGTTTATGGGCTGCCGGTGAAGTTACCGGCGGTATCCATGCCGGCAACCGTTTGGGTGGCAATGCCCTGGTTGATATTTTCGTGTTTGGCCAAATCGCAGGGCGTAGCGCTGCAAACTAATTCAAAAACCGTGGGGCTTTTTGCCCCACGCCCCGCAAGGGGCTAGCTCCTTGACCCAATTAGACCAACTTTTTTGCCACACTTTTTTCCTTGCTTTGTCCGTACCATATGTTGTATAATATTTTTATATTTCTAGGCACAAAAAACTTTTACCATCTTTTTCTCTATATTCACACATCGCTTCAGCCATAGAGAGTTTCATAGTTCGCATTAGAAACGTTTAAATTCACACCAAAAACCCTGCAACTAAGCCGTTTTAGGCTTCGATTAGCCTCGATTCAAGGCTGAATTATTTTACAATATCGAACCGATTTTTTTAACTTATT
>JGI24700J35501_10930619_pt1 | contig 16908 bp, 16 predicted proteins | sample TergutTh196P1_FD_35501 | JGI IMG/M metagenome (IMG submission 35501)
ATGGGCAAACGAAATGTGAAAAATGTGGTTCAACAGAGATTTCACTTCATGTGGAGACAGGTCATCTACGCTGTCACTGGTGTCGCCATGAGCAAGCACCTCAAAAATTTGAGCAACGTATTGAAGACATCACTCAGCTGACTGGTCAAATTGTTGGCTCAGGTGCAAGTGATGCCATCTTTGATGAACAAGATGCGATGACGTTAAAATGTACCAGTTGTGCAGCAGAAGTCATCATTGACACAGCTGAATCGACACAAGCACGTTGTCACTGGTGCCGCAACACGCTTTCAATTAATAATCAAGTTCCAAATGGTGCAGTTCCAGATAAGGTGTTACCCTTTGCTGTTAAAAAAGAAGCAGCGCGCATGGAAATTGAAAAATTTGTAAGTCGTCGTCAATTTTTTGCGCATCCTCAGTTTAAAGAAGCATTTACCACGGATAATATTATGGGTGTGTACCTGCCTTATATGGTTGTAGATGCCAATGTTCATGCAACATTCAGCGGTGAAGGTGAGATTCAGCTGAGAATGTGGACAGAAACCAAAACAGTCGGATCAGGTGAAAATAAGAAGACAGTGACAACAACTTACTACGATGCAGACCGTTACGCTTTAACGCGGGAGTTTGGTATGACGGTTGAAGGTTTGACCATTGAGTCTCATTCAGAGAAGTTGCAACATCGGAGTTCGACCCATACGAACAATGTGATTAATGCGATTAAACCTTTCGACTTAGAAAAAAGTGTGAGCTGGGATGCCAATTTTATGACAGGTTATACCGCTCAAAAAAGAGATACCAATGTGGATGATTTGCGTGGCATGGTAGAAGTTCAGATCAAAGACATTGCCCGTCATCAGATTCGTGATACGATTAGACGTTATAATCGAGGTGTTCGTTGGAAATCAGAGCAATTAGATGTGATTGGCAAGCAATGGAAAGCAGCCTATTTCCCTGTTTGGTTATATAGCTATCAAACGGCAGACAAAGCCATTCACTACGTTGCAGTTAATGGACAGACGGTTAAAGCAATGGGAAGTGTGCCCATTCATAAGTCAAAGTTATTCGCTTTTTCCTTTTTTGGTGGCGGCGTTCCGGGTTTGATCATCGGTGCTTTTGCCGGGATTCTGATTGGTGAGGAAGATGTCGCCGACACATTTTTTATGTTGATGATCATCGGGTTTATTTTAGGCGTCATCATTTTTTATGGGGCTGTTCAGACACGCTATCGCAATCAAAATGCTAGATTTTCTCATGAAAACAGTACGAAAGCAACGGTTAGAAATATGACGCCAACAGACCGTTTATCTAAAAAACTTCGTCGTACGACTGCTGCACGGATACCAGGAGGCGATAACAGTACGGTTGTCAATTATAAAGGTGGTTCTTAAAAAAAGAGAAATGATCGCAGATGATCTGTGGATGATTTCTTTTTTCTATCTCAACAGTTGACGATAAAGAAAATAGCGCTTCGTTTTTGTTGTTGAATGGACTGAAAGTCTGAAAATTTCTACCAAAAGATCAAATTTCAAGAAAAATTTAAAATGTAAGGGATTGCGAATTAAAAATGTTGAATTTTTATGGTATAATTTAAAAGTGTCAGTGAGCAGTCGTGAGAAAAAACGGGTGTCATCGTTTTGCACAAAAAAACCACCATGAGGTGGCATAATTTTTACGCATCGTTTTCCATTTCTTCTGTTCGTTCGATGATTTTATCAACCAATCCGTATTCAACGGCTTCGGCAGCAGATAAAAAGTTATCACGATCTGTATCGTTTTCAATACGCGTAAGCGGCTGACCTGTTTGATCAGCTAAAATACGGTTAAGTTTGTCTCTTGTTTTTAAAATATGCTCAGCTACAATGGCGATGTCCGAGGCTTGACCTTGAGCACCACCGAGGGGTTGATGAATCATGACTTCACTGTTTGGTAAGACATAACGTTTTCCTTTTTCTCCTGATGTCAAAAGTAAAGCACCCATTGAAGCTGCAATGCCAATACAAATGGTTGAGACATTCGGTTTAATGTAATTCATGGTATCAAAGATCGCCATACCTGCAGTGACTGAGCCACCAGGGGAGTTAATGTATAAATGGATATCCTTTTCTGGATCTTCTGCTGCTAAAAACAAAAGTTGTGCAACAACGATGTTTGAAATGTGATCATTAATTGGCCCACTTAGCATGATGATTCTATCTTTTAAGAGTCGTGAATAGATGTCATAGGCACGTTCGCCACCAGAAGTTTTTTCAATCACTGTCGGTACTAAATAACTCATAAAATCTCTCCTTCAAGCACTCAAAATAAGTGTATCGTTTAATTTTATCACAAAATAGAAAAAATGGCAAACTGTTCTGTCTTTAAACGAAAGCTTGATCCGATTCGGCATCTGTTTTTTTGCAGCCTTTATATAAAAAAGCAATATCATGAGCTAAGAAGTTGTTTTTTTGGTAAAACTGTGTAAGTGAGATGACATTGGTTGTTGTGGTAATACCGGCCAAAGCTAAACTCGATCCATAAGTGTAGATAAACGTTAGCAACTTAGAACCTAATCCTCTTTTTTGATAGGTATCTTGAATGATGAACTCGTCAATGTACAAATCGTCTGCATCTGACCATGTTCTGATGTGACAAAAAGAAAAACCGATCAATTTGTCTTTTTCAAGTAGTAAGAAGCCGATAAAACGTGGTTTGAAAATGAGCTCTTGCAAATAAGCACATGCGCGCTGTTGCGTGAATTTGCAGTTGAAGTGTTCGTGATTGTAATGACTCATGAGTAGTTGGGCGCATGGTATTAAATGCTGTTCCTCGTAGTAGATAATTTTCATGATAGACACGCTCCTTCGTTGGGTTAATGATCAAAAGTTAATCGTTATAATAAAGATATGCCAAGCACACCTATAAAATGATCGCTTAATTGAGATGATCTTGATTTGATTTTTTGTGCATTTTGTAGTATCATGAACATGTGTGTTTTAGTTGGAAAGTGAGATGAAGTTTTAACATGCCGAAGAAAAGAGAAGATATCAAATTGCAAGAAAGAATCATTGATATCGATGAAAGAAAAGTAGCCTTAGAAAAGGCATTGAAGCAAATAGAGAAAGATTTTGGAAAAGGATCTATTATGAGGCTAGGAGAAAAAGCTGATATTCAAATTGCAGTGTCTCCAACAGGATCCATGTTACTGGATGCAGCGTTAGGTGTTGGTGGCTATCCGAAAGGACGGATCATCGAAGTGTACGGCGCAGAATCTTCTGGAAAAACGACGTTAACCCTTCATGCGATTGCTGAAATGCAAAAAACAGGTGGCGTTTGTGCATTTATTGATGCCGAGCATGCATTAGATCCCGCCTATGCTCAAAAACTCGGGGTTAATACGGATGAATTGTTGATTTCACAACCTGATAATGGAGAGCAAGCCCTTGAAATTGCAGATGCTTTAGTGAGGAGTGGTGCCATCGACATGCTTGTTGTGGATTCAGTTGCAGCACTGGTGCCAAAAGCAGAAATTGAAGGTGCCATGGGAGATGCTCATATGGCTTTACAAGCACGATTAATGTCTCAAGCTTTACGTAAGTTATCGGGACAGATTAATGCTGCCAAAACCATTGCGATTTTTATCAATCAGATTCGTGTTAACATTGGTGCTTATGCACCCAATGGTCAAGTACCCACGACAACGGCTGGTGGTCGTGCGCTTAAATTCTATTCAACGATTCGGTTAGAGGTTAAAAAAAGTGAGCAAATTAAAGAGTCTTCTGAGGTCATTGGGAATAAAACGAAGATAAAAGTGGTGAAGAATAAAGTAGCGCCACCTTTTAAAACCGTTGAACTCGATTTGATTTATGGTCAAGGCATTTCAGCACAAGGTGAGATTGTTACGCTTGGTGTCGAGTTTGAGTTGATTGAAAAACGTGGGTCTTGGTATTCTTATAAAGGTGAAAAGATTGGTCAAGGGACTGAAGTTGTGAGAGCATTCTTTGCTGAAAATCCGGATATTGCAGCTGAGGTAGAAGCAAACATTCGTGATATTTTAAAGAATGGTGGCATGATTGGCGAACATGCAGTTGAACAAGATGACGAGATGATTGACGATGAGGCATAAAAGATGATAAGGTGCGCCAGCAGCTAACTGCGCATCTTTTTGCCTTTGATTTTAAAAGCAAAGTAGGTGAGTTTTTTGTTATCACATTTATCAATTAAAAATATGGCCATTATTGAATCGCTCTCGCTTGACTTAAAGGAAAAAATGACTGTTTTGACGGGTGAAACAGGTGCGGGTAAGTCGATTATTATTGATTCTATTTCACTGTTACTCGGCGAAAGGGCAAGAGCAGATGTGATTCGTCATCATGAAGACAAAGCTGTGATCGAAGCTGTTTTCAATGTGCCCATTAAAGCTGATTTACAGCGGTTTTTAGATGAGCATGAAATTGAGTATGATGAAGATGAAGGGCTTGTTATTAAACGTACAATCAAACGTACAGGTGGCTCTCAAGTCAGGTTGAATGGCACGCTTGTAACCGTTAATCAGCTTAAAATGCTCGGTAGCATGTTGATTGATATCCATGTTCAGCATGATAGTTTTCGCTTGTTTCAACCGGAGATGTATGACAGCTTGTTGGATAACCTTGTTCAGAGTGATAAAATTATTGTGCTGCGACAAGCCTACTTAGCTGCTTTAGCTGATTACCGTGAAGCGTGCGTGGCATACAACACGTTTAAAGCCAAATCAAACGACATGGAAGCACGGTTGTTTCAGTTGTCGAAAGAAGTGGAAGAATTAACACAAGCGAAATTAGTACCCGGTGAGTTTGAGGCGTTGATTGTACAGCGTGAATTGATGGCAGCAAGTGATGAATTGCATTCGATTTTTAGCGAGGTTTTGGAAGCGACCAATGGTGAAGCGGCAGCGCTGGAGTTACTGTACCCTATTTTGGGACAAGTGGAAGATTTGGTCAAGATAAATGGAAAGTTTGAGCCGTTGCTCACACAAATTCGTGATGTTTATTACAATTTAGAAGATTTCACGCAGACATTGAGTCGAGAAAAAGGAAAGTTGACTTATGAGCCAGAAGAACTCGAACAAGTTGAGGCACGCATTAGTGAATTACGAAAACTTGAGCGGAAGTATAAAATGGATGTCTCAGAATTAATCGCTTATGAGCAACAGATAACGTTGGAGTTGACCCAATTTGAAAATGTTGATGCGTACGAAGCAGATTTGATTCACACCATTCAAGATGTACATCAGTTGCTAATCGACAAAGGAGAAGCATTAAATGATGCCCGTTTGATCATTGCCAGTCGTGTCAAAAAAGCACTTGTGAAAGAATTACAAGATTTAAAATTACCAAATGCTCAGTTTGATGTAACGTTTACCCGTGTTAAGACAGCTGATGTTATGAATGGCAATTATAAAAGCAAAGGGATTTATGACATCGATTTGATGTTATCGACCAACCAAGGAGAGCCGTTGAAGCCACTCAATAAAGTCGCTTCTGGTGGCGAGTTATCGCGAATTATGCTGGCATTGAAGTCGATTTTAAATCGTGGACAGCTTATCGGAACGCTTGTCTTTGACGAAATTGATACAGGGGTGAGTGGACAAGTTGCCACAAGTATTGGTGCTAAGATGCAAGAAATCGCAGGTTATAAGCAAGTTTTATGCATTACCCATTTGCCACAAGTGGCTTCTTTTGCGCATCATCATTTGCATGTAAGTAAAGTAGATCATGAGGGTCGTACAACGACAACAGTCCGTTATTTAGAAGGGGAAGACCGTGTTCACGAAATTGCGGTGATGATGAGTGATGAACAAGTGACTGAAGCTTCCTTAACCAATGCGAGAGAGATGTTAACTTCAAAGGAGACGATGGCGTAATGAAAGTAATTGATATTACAGAAAGCAGTAGCATCAAGTCAAATATTGAAATAATAAAAAAATCAGATATCCAAGTTGCTATGTTGGATGTAAATGATTTAGATCAATTTAAAGAAACAGATTTGTGCAATAAAAATGCGATTTATTTGCTTCTAAATGAAAGTGAAATTTACATTGGGCAAACAGATCGTATTTATGAAAGATTAAAAAACCATTCGCGCTTGTCGAGTTTTAACCGTGTCACGTTATTTACCTCTAGAGATGGTGTCATTGAAAAAGGGATGTTAAACTACATTGAGTTCAAGTTAATTAAAAAGTATCGTAAAAATGCTGATAAAAAAGTTGAAAATGATAACAAAGGTCAAGAAACGAGTATTCTTTTTGAGAATAAAATTAAAGCTGATAATTTAATCAAATCTTTTGATGAGATCGTAGATATGTTTAGCATTGATTTATTAAAAAATGAGATGGAAGCGTTAGAAGATGAATCAGAAAGTGCTGAAGATTTCACGATTCAATTTGAAGGGCAAAAATTTGATTTGGACAAAGGGAAGCAAATTGATGTTTTTTTAGGGTTTATTGATAAAATTTTCGAAAAGAATTCACAGTTTATTTTAGATCAAATTCGAGAAGATGCACCTAGTTTTTCTGATATATTTGGTAAAAAGGAACGTTTTTCTCGGGGTGGGTATAAGAGTTCTATAAAAAGGCGATTAGGAGAACATGAAATTCATATTTGGAGCGGTTTGAGTAAAAAGAATAAATTACTGAAAATGGAAAAATTAAAAACTGAACTTGAAGAATATGAGCGTAAGATGTGTAATGAAAGTGTTAATTAAAGACAATGAAGTACTCAATGACTTACTCGGATATGAAGGGTTAAAAATTATTCAAGAGCCTGGCAGGTTTAACTTCTCACTGGACTCCACACTACTGGCTCATTTTGTGACGCTTAGAAAAGATAGCAAGAAGATTTTAGACTTATGTACAGGAAATGCCCCCATTCCGTTAATGTTGACTTTAAGAACAGAAGGGGAGATTGTCGGGGTAGAGATTCAGCCTGATTCTGCTGATCAGGCAAAGCGTAGTGTGCTCATTAATGGCTTAGAAGATCAAATCAAAATCATAAAGGGTGACCTAAATCAACTGCACAGTCATTTTGCGCCGAAAAGTTTTGATGTTGTGACGTGCAATCCGCCTTATTTCAAAGTCGATCAAAAGAGTAACTTAAACAAAAATGATGCACTTACCATTGCACGTCATGAAGTGATGGCAACGCTTGATGATGTTGTACGCAGTGCAGCCTATTTTTTACGACCAGGTGGACGTTTTGCCATGGTTCATCGACCGGATCGTTTGGTTGAGATTATCGAAACATTTAAAAAATATCAGCTAGAGCCAAAACGCTTACGTTTCATTTACCCGCGGGTGAGTAAGGAAGCAAATGGATTTCTGATCGAAGGGGTTTTCGGTGGAAAGGCGTGTGGCTTGCGATTGTTGCCACCACTCGTTGTCTATGAAGGAGAAACGGCTCATTACACACACGAAATTTTAGATATATTTAATATGAGAAAAAATGTTAAGAAAGAAGAAATAATAAAAAAGGAATGATTAAAATGATGAAAATTTTTGGACATCAAAACCCAGATACAGATACGATTACATCTGCCATTGTGATGGCTGATTTGCAAAACGCATTAGGGAATCCATCGACAGCTTATCGATTAGGTGAACTAAATAAGGAAACAGCTTTTGCCCTTGATTATTTTAAAGTAGACACACCAGAACTGTTAACAACTGTCGATGATCAGGATACAGTTATTTTAGTTGATCATAATGAATTTGCACAAAGTGTAGCTGGCATTGAAAAAGCAACACCTTACATGGTCGTTGATCATCACCGTGTAGCTGGTTTTAGTAGTTCAGAGCCCCTGTTTTTCCGTATTGAACCAGTTGGGTGTACGGCAACGATTCTTTATCGCATGTATTTAGAAAACAACATTGAAATCAAGCCTGAAATAGCCGGATTAATGGCCAGTGCCATCGTCAGTGATTCTTTGTTATTCAAATCGCCAACTTGTACCGCATTTGATCGAGAAGTCTGTTTAAAACTGGCTCAAATTGCCAATATTGAAATAGAGACGTATGGTCTTGACCTCTTAAAGGCAGGCACTGATTTATCAGACTTATCTGTTGACCAAATGTTGACCATTGATGCCAAGGTGTTTACAATGAATGGCATTTCGGCAAGGATTGCTCAAATTAATACGGTTGATATTGAAGGTGTCATGACGCGTCAACCTGACATTGAAACCGAAATGAACAACGCAATTGCAGCGGAATCGTTGGATTTATTTATGTTTGTCATTACTGACATTATGAATAGTAACTCACAAGCCATCGTACTCGGTGATCGCATCGATTTAGTAGAAAAAGCATTTGATACAACCCTTGAACAGCATGCTGCGTACTTACCGGGTGTTGTCTCTCGTAAGAAGCAAATCGTGCCACCACTAGAAAAAGCGAGTGTATCGTAAAAGGGATGAATCGTAAAGGACGTGAACCATCGTGGAAAGAAAATGGAAAGATTTTTCGTTGTATAAGCAAGGTTTGATTTTGATATTAGTCGTTTTTTTTCTGTATAGTGTGACCGCTAATTTAACGATGTTTCTAGCAATTATCCGTCGATTTTTGGATGTTTTAGCGCCTTTTGTGATTGGTTGTACCATGGCCTACTTTTTATCTCGACCGGTGATTAAACTGGATGAATATTTGAGTAAAAGCCGCATCTCTTTTGTTAAAAATAAATCCCATGTTTTAGCAACGATTACCGTGTTTCTAATGGTTATTACAGCAGTAACAGTGATCATTATTCATATTTCTCCGATTATTATTGGAAATATCAGAGATTTTATTGACAATCTGCCGCTTTATTACAACAATGCGATTAACTGGGCCAGAGAACTAGGTGATGATCATTGGTTATATCGGTTTTTACCTGAAATTCCCCAATATAATGTGGATGTCACAACAGATATTATTGATGCTTTAACGCCTGATGCAGAAGTTGTGATTGATACAGGTGTGCTGGCCATCCTGACCACGACCCTTGGCAAGATTTTATCTAATCTTTTAAGCCTTGGTACCAGTTTGATGAATTTTGGGATGGGGATGATTATTGCCTTGTACGTATTGCTTTATCGCACCTCTGTTATTGCATTAATCGATCGATTGGCAACGCTGTTTATTAAACCTAAAACATTAACATTTTTGAAAGCATATTTGCGCAAATCTAACGAAGTGTTTTATAAATTCATTTCTGCTCAGTTTTTAGATGCTTGTATCTTAGGAACGTTGTCCTTATTTTTGCTGTGGATTTTAACGTTGTTTGGTGTACGCATTGAATATATTATGACGCTTGCACTTTTACTTGGTATTTGTAACATGATTCCATTTTTTGGGTCGATCTTTGCTTCTTTGGTCACAACTGTCATTACACTTTTTACAGGTGGTTTTCAGGATGCGTTGATTGTGTTAGGTTCATTGTTAGTCCTTCAACAAATTGATGCGAATTTTATTAGTCCAAAAATTACCAGTGATGTATTAGGCTTAAACCCGCTGTTGATCGTGACATCCATTTTTATTCTAGGTTCTTATTTAGGTGTTCTTGGGATGTTCATTGCAGTTCCCATTGCGACCATGTGCAAGATTTTTTTAGAGGATTATTTAACGTTACGTGAAGAAAAAATGGGTATTGAAATAAAATTAACAGATTTGAATGAAAATAATTGACATATTTTTGGAAAAGGGTTAAAATAGAAGGCGGACGGGCGTCTTGAAATTTACTTATAGGAGGTTTTAATAAATGCAACCATCATTAGCTATTTTATTAATCTCCGTTTTGCTTGCTATTGTAAGCTTCGTAATTGGTTATCTCGTGTGTAAGACGATTTTAGATGCAAAGCTTTCAAAAGCAAAGCATACTGCAGATGATATCGTTGAAAGTGCTAAAAAACAAGCAGAGACTAGCAAAAAAGAAGCACTTTTAGATGCGAAAGAAGAGATTCAAAAAATGAAAGAAAAGGCAGACTCTGAAGTTGCTGAAAAGAAGCGCGATTTGACTAGTTTGGAACAGCGTGTTGTCAGTCGTGAAGAAACTGTTGATCGCCGTATTTTGAATTTAGAAAAACGTGAAGCTGTTCTTGAAAGAAAAGATGAAGACATCTTGCGAAAAGAATCGGCTTTGAAAGACCGCGAAGGCAAAGTGGATGAATTAATAAAAAAACAAAAAGATAAGTTGATTGAATTAGAAGAAAAGCAAGAAGAAAAATTGCTGGAAGTTGCGAGACTTAGTCATGAAACGGCCCGCTCAATTGTTTTAAAAACAACGGAGCAAGAATTAGAATATGAAGTTTCTAAATATGTGAAGGAAGCAGAAGAAAAAGCGAAGCTTGAAGCGGGTAAAAAAGCGAAAAACATTTTAGTGACTGCGATTCAACGTTATGCCGCTGAGCAAACAAATGATTATAGCATCACGGTTGTTAATTTGCCAACAGATGAGATGAAAGGTCGTATTATTGGTCGAGAAGGACGAAACATCAGATCGCTTGAAGCACTTACTGGTGTAGATGTGATTGTGGATGAAACGCCAGAAGCTGTCTTGCTATCATGTTTTGATCCTGTACGGCGTGAAATTGCGCGGTTGACGTTAGAAATTTTAATTAGTGATGGTCGCATTCATCCAGCTCGCATTGAAGAAGTCGTTGATAAAACGAGAGAAGAACTCGATGCAAAAATGGTTGAAATTGCAGAGAATGCCGTTTTTGATTTAGGCATTGGTCGCATGCATAAAGATTTAATTCGGATATTAGGACGTTTGCATTATCGGACGAGTTATGGTCAAAATGTATTGAAACATTCAATGGAAGTTGCCTATTTATCTGGTATGATTGCTGCTGAGGTTGGTGAAGATGAGCGCTTGGCACGTCGTGCAGGACTCTTACATGACATTGGGAAAGCAGTTGACCATGAGTTAGAAGGTTCTCATGTTGAAATTGGTGTAGAACTCGCTTATAAATACAAAGAAAATGAAACTGTGATTGATGCCATTGCTTCTCATCATGGTGATGTGGAAGCGAAAAGCCTCATTGCAGTCATCGTCGCAGCAGCTGATGCCTTATCAGCAGGTCGTCCAGGTGCGCGTAGTGAATCATTAGAAAATTATATGAAGCGTCTTGAGAAACTCGAAGCGATTGCGTCGGAATTTTACGGTGTTCAACGTGCATTTGCGATTCAAGCAGGTCGTGAAATTAGGATTGCCGTCTTACCTAATAAGCTCGATGACGCTAAAACGCATAAGTTAGCACGAGAAGTTCGTAAAAAGATTGAAGCTGAACTTAATTATCCTGGTAATATTAAAGTGACTGTGATTCGTGAAACAAGGGTTGTTGAAATTGCGAAGTAAAAATCATCCACATCAGGATGGTTTTTACTTTTAGCAGGCGCGATCACCTGTTGTATGCGTTCAAATTGACGAAGGAACTTTGCTGAATAGCAAAGCTGCGTTATTTTTCTTTTTGTTCTTGGTCTTTTAAGTGCTTTTTTCACATAGACTTTCCTTGTATAACCAGATTAAAGGGGGTCTAGGAATGGAAGTACTGAAAGTATCATCGAAATCAAATCCTAATTCAGTTGCAGGTGCACTTGCCAATACATTTCGTGAACGTGGTATTGTTGAAATTCAAGCCATTGGTGCAGGTGCATTAAATCAAGCAGTTAAAGCCATTGCCATTGCAAGAGGATATGTGGCACCAACAGGTAAAGATTTAATCTGTGTACCCGCATTTACCGATATTTATATCGACGGTTTTGAGCGAACAGCAATTAAGTTAATTGTTGAAGCTAGAGGCTAATCAGATCACTTTTTTAAACAGGATTCACACAATTTAAATGGCAAAATGTTTGAATTTTGCCTTTTTTTATGTTAAAATTAAGCAATGGCTATTTTGTCCTGGAAGAAAAATTTAAATTGAAAAGAGTGATTGTTTTGAATCGTCATGCCATGCGCCAATTGATTGTACAAACCTTATATCAAATCGAAGTGGGTGCAAATGAAAAAGAAACTGCAGTCGCTTTTATCCGCGACTTTGTTTCAAGCTTAAAAGATCAAGCCATTGAAAATCCTGAAATCAATCTTGATGACGAAGTACTAGATGAAGCGTTTAGCATCGGAGCTTTTTATTTTGTGACCCTTGAAGGCATTATTGAAAATTTAGAAAGGATCGATCAATTAATTGCTGAACATCTTGAAGGCTGGTCTTTTTCACGATTAAATAAAGTGGATAAGGCGATTTTGCGCTTGGCTGTTTATGAAATGACGATGGGGTTGGCACCCGTTAAAATTATCATCAATGAAGCCATTGAATTGACGAAGAATTTTACAGACACAGGTGATAAAAAAACACCGAACTTTAATAATCGACTTTTAGATAAAATCGGGAAAACGTTAAAAAAGGTGTAGAGTAGGTGGTAGTCATGTCAAATCAAGAACAAGTGCCGCTGACGGTAACAGCTTTAACCAAATATTTGAAATTAAAGTTTGACGTTGATTTCCATTTGCAAAACTTAATGCTTAAAGGAGAAGTGTCAAATTTTAAACGTCACACGCGTGGCCATTTTTATTTCACATTAAAAGATGAGCAAACCCAAATCAGCGCAGTGATGTTTGCAAACAGTGCAAAAAATGTTAAATTTGAACCTGTTAATGGCATGCAAGTGATTGTGACAGGACGTGTTTCGCTTTATGAGCCTTCAGGGACTTACGCCATTCATGTGAGTCAAATGACTGAAGACGGTGTCGGTAATTTGTACGTCGCTTTTAATCAGCTCAAAGAGAAATTGGCTGCACAAGGCCTGTTTAGTGATCAGCATAAAAAACAGTTGCCTAAGTTACCCAAAGCCATCGGGATTATTACGTCTCCCACTGGTGCTGCGATTCGTGATATGGTGACAACCATTAGAAGACGTTCACCTAATGTGCAAATTTATTTGTATCCGGCTTTGGTTCAAGGAGAAGCTGCAGCAGCAGATATTGTCAATAAAATCCAACAAGTGAACCATGAACACTTAGTTGATGTAATCATTGTCGGTCGTGGTGGTGGTTCGATTGAAGACTTATGGGCATTTAATGAAGAAGTAGTGGCTCAAGCTTTATTTGCTTCACAACTCCCCGTTATTTCAGCTGTGGGACATGAAACAGATATGACCATCGCAGATTTCGTTGCTGATGTGCGTGCACCGACGCCCACAGCCGCAGCTGAGCTCGCAGCACCTCATTTGGTTGATGTGTTGACTTACTTGGGACAATTGAAATCCCGACTGAACCACGGCTTAAAAACACAAATTAACTTTAAAGAAATTGCTTTAAATCGTTTGTCTGAGCATTACATGTTAAAAAACCCAACAACTTTGTTTGAGAATCGCTTGCTTAAACTTTCTCAGCTTGAGAAAAATCTGGGTTACAGCTTAAATGAGCATGTTAGCGTGAAAAAGCAACAGCTTAACCATTTAAATCAAAGATTAAATGAACGACTTGAACAACAGTTAACAACTGTGAAAAATGAATATACGGTGATGTTAACCAAGCTTGAAATGTTAAATCCGTTAGCCGTCCTTAAAAAAGGTTATGCCGTTGTCACGGATGAAGCAGGAAATGCAATTAAAGAAGTAAGGGATTTAACCGTAGGTAAAGAGATTTCGGCCACATTAGATCAAGGATGTTTTAAAGCGAAAGTGACTGAAGTTAGTAAAGAAAAGTAGGTGTGCAAAATGGCAGCAAAAAAAGAAGTTAAATTTGATGAAGCGTTGCAACAATTAGAAGGCATTATTCGTCAGTTAGAGTCTGGAAATTTACCTTTAGAAGAAGCCATCGACTTATATAAAGAAGGGATGACTTTATCAACTGAATGCCATCAAAAGTTACAGAAAATTGAAGCAGAAGTGGTTAAACTTGTTGATGCTTCTGGAAATGTCAGTGCGTTTGATGAGGGAGGGGAATAAAATGGATATTCATGGCTATATGGCGCAATTGAAAGAAGAAATTGATCAACAGTTGATTGCTGTCATTGCGTGTCCCACAGAGACGCCACTGTTGGTGGAAGCCATGTGTTACTCAGTTGAAAATGGCGGTAAACGCTTGAGACCTATTTTACTGTTAATGATGTTAGAAGCTTTTGGCTATCACTGTCAAAAAGGGATGCACGCAGCTGTGGCACTAGAAATGATTCACACGTATTCTTTGATTCATGATGACTTACCAGCCATGGATGATGATGACTTGCGTCGTGGTCAACCAACCAATCATAAAGTTTATGGAGAAGCCGTGGCGATTTTAGCAGGAGATGGTTTATTGACTGAAGCATTTCATGTGCTCGCTAAAGATAAGGGACTCCCTGTTGAAACTCGGCTTGAACTGATTCAGCTTTTATCTGCGACAGCAGGTGCACAAAAAGGGATGATTACAGGGCAAGCTTTAGACATTCAAGCTGAAGGGAAGAAAGTGAATCTCATGGCATTAAAACACATTCATGAGTTAAAAACAGGACGTTTGATTGAGTTTGCCTGTTTAGCAGCAGGTATGATTGCCAAACAACCACCTGAGATCATGTCAAAGCTAAGTCAATTTGCAAAAAGGCTTGGTCTTGCTTTTCAAATCCAAGATGATATTTTGGACGTCGAAGGTGATGCTGAAAAAATGGGTAAGCCAGTTGGGAGTGACGCATCAAAAAGGAAGTCAACTTATGTGTCATTACTCGGTTTGGCAGCTGCTAAACAGATGCTTGCAGATGAAATAGAAGCTGCACTCAGCTTATTGGATGACTTACCGATTAAAAGTGATCGACTCAAAGCATTAACGCACTATGTGGCTAAAAGAGCGCATTAATTTTGAAATTTCAGTTGCGTAAATACGTCGACTTATTTGATTCACCCCTGTAAACAGCATCTGAAGAAAGGAGGAGGAGCCATGTCAAGTGAAAAAAAAATCAACATCGAAACCATCGAAGATCCTCGATTTTTAAAAGATTTATCGGTGAAAGAACTGGATGCTTTATGCGCTGATATTCGTCAATTTTTACTTGAATCCATTTCAAAGACAGGTGGACATTTGTCGTCGAATTTAGGCATTGTTGAATTAACGGTTGCCATGCATAAAGTTTTTCAGACACCTTTGGATAAACTGGTCTGGGATGTGGGTCATCAAGCGTATATTCACAAGCTATTAACGGGACGTGCGAACCAGTTTGATACCTTGCGTAAGTTTGGTGGTCTAAGTGGCTTTCCTGATCGAGAAGAATCAGAACATGATGCTTTTATTTCAGGTCATGCATCAACAGCTATTTCTGCTGCTGTGGGGATGGCTTATGCCCGTGATTTAAACAGGGATAACTATGAAGTGGTTGCAGTCATCGGTGATGGCTCTCTCACCGGTGGTCTTGTTTACGAAGCATTAAACCATATCGGAAATGTCAAGAAAAAATTAATTGTGATTTTAAACGATAATGAAATGTCGATTTCTCCCAATGTAGGTTTAATTTCTTCTTTATTTACGACGTTTAGAAGACAGGATGCGTATTTGAATCGGTCGCAAAGGTTAAGAGAAGTATTAGGAACTGAACGCACTTTAGGACGATTGTTGTCGAAGATAAAAGGGAACCTTAAACAAGTTTTTCTCAGTGAATTACAGCCGTATGAAGCCATGGGATTTAAGTATTTCGGTCCCATTAATGGCCACAATATGAATGATTTGATCCGAAGTTTAGAATATGCAAAAAAAGTAGATAAGCCCATTATCATTCACGTTAAAACGGTGAAAGGCAAAGGCTATGCACCTGCAGAGGCTGATCGTGATGGCTCGTGGCACGGGGTCGCACCATTTAAGTTAGAAGATAAAATGGAAGAACGTCAACAACCGCCGCTTGAAAGTAGCGATAAAGCGTGGATTTCATGGAGTGAGCACATCTGTCATGGCTTGGTAGAACTTACCCATCATCATAACCGAGTGGCTGTGATTACACCTGCCATGATTCACGGATCAGCCTTGTATGCTTATTTAGCCACTTATCCAGAACGATTAATTGATGTTGGCATTGCAGAATCTCATGCGGTTACCATGGCTGCTGGGATGGCCGCCCAAGAGATGAAACCGTTCGTTTCTATTTATTCAACATTTATTCAACGGGCCTATGATCAAATTGAGCATGATGTCTGTTTGCAAAATTTAAATGTGGTTTTTGGGATTGATCGTGCGGGTATTACAGGCGCTGATGGTAAAACGCATCAAGGGATTTATGACATTGCCATGCTACGACCCTTTCCAAATATGACCATCATGATGCCACGTCATGCTGCTGAAGCGTTTGACATGCTTTATACAGCTTACCAAATTAACGGACCTGTTGCCATTCGGTATCCACGAGGTCAAGTTCAACGCATGACGGCTCAATATGATAATTGGAAATTCATTCCGCTTGGAAAGTGGGAAGTTTTAAAGCGTGGAGATGACGTTGTTGTGATTTCAATTGGCCCTGTTTTAACTGAGCTGGTTCAATTATCTGAAGCGTTGGAAGCGGATCATGGCATCCATGTGGGTGTCATCAACGGACGTTATATTAAACCTTTTGATACGGAAATGTTAGATGGATTGAGTGAACTGAATATCCCCATTTTGATTTATGAAGAAGCTTCGTTGATAGGTGGTTTGGGAAGTGCGGTGCTTGAATATTACAGTGAAACAGCTCAGTGCGTTCAAGTGGAGAGAATGGGCATCCCTGATGAAGCGATTAAACATGGGGATATTCCCAATATTTTAAAGTCGTTAGCATTGTCGATGGATGATGTTAAGCAGAAAATTTTAACATTAGTGGATGGGTGTGGGCATGAATAAAGAGCGGTTAGATGTCAGAGTGGTTAACTTAGGTCTTTTTGAATCACGTGAAGCTGCCAAGCGTGGCATTATGGCTGGGATG